>MDTE01150551.1_pt1 | contig 22865 bp, 24 predicted proteins | sample 811231 | NCBI WGS metagenome assembly MDTE01 (sample SAMN05326651, study PRJNA326480) | marine metagenome | isolation source: seawater | place: Indian Ocean: Red Sea | collected 2010 | reverse complement strand
TTAATATTTCACCATTTTTTCCCTCAGCAGAGTTTGCCCAACTATCCCATGGATTGTCACCTTCATATCCAAGTTTATTAAGCCAATCATTATAAGATAATTTTTTTTTATATTTTTTAACATGCTTGTTTGGATGAAGACCATCATCTCTCTCATATGGTTCAAATCCTGGCTCACTTACTATTAAACCAATTTCAGTATCTTTATTTATACCTAAACGCGCCATACCTTCGACATCAGGTTTCATGTGTGTCTTACCAACAATACCTGTTCTTATTCCAGATTTTCTAAGATAGTCACCAATTGATAATTCTCCGATGGGTAACGGAACCTGGTTCCAAGTAGAACCATGACTAAAAACTGTTCGGCCAGTATAATAAGAAGCTCTTGATGGACCGCAAACAGGAGATTGAACATAAGCTGACTCGAATAAAACTCCCTTTTTAGCAAGATTATCAATGTTAGGAGTTTCTAAATAAGGATGACCATAACAAGATAAATAATCCCATCTGAGTTGATCAGCCATAATAAATAAAATATTACGAACCTTACTCATATTATTTTATTCCAAACCTTAAGCTTTTTTCAATTTTTTTACCTGCAAGAGTCTTCAGCTCAACTTTAATATTTTTATTTAGCCTCATATCTTTATTATTTTTCCATAAACCTGCAGCTAAATGTACTATTCCAATTTTTTCATTGGGAAGAAAAGGTTCAACAAATGTATTTTTTTCTGTATCATACTTAGGAAGTAAATGGCTCGTAATCCAATTGCATCTTAAAGGTAAAAACTCAACATCTACATTATCATGATAAATTGCAATATTTATTGCTAAACCTTCTGAGCCAAAAATTCGTCCTTTTGAAAGAGTTTTTTGTAAGTTTTTTTGCCAGACATTCCAACATTTAGAATTTTTTTCCAAAGAGAAAACACCAATATTTACATGGGGTGCGAAAGCTAATTTTCGTGCAATACTATCATCTATGCCTGATGCTTTAGCGTGTTTATAATTCTGGGATTTTATAATAGCGATTTTTCCTATCAACCACTTTACCTTTGACATTATTCTATACCCTGGCCCAATACTTTGAGTAATTCCAAGTTTACCATTCTCACAAGCTTTGAAATATAAATCTATAGCTGACCAAGAATTAACCCAGGCATCACAGTCAATCCAAAGATATTTTTTAAATTCAGGAAAATATTTGGGTAGAAATGCTCTGGAGACTTGGCTTTTTAACCATTCTTTTTTTAAAACTTTAAAACCAGGTACTTCTATATCCCACTGTGCCTTTTTAATTGAGTGAACCTTCGGCTTTAAAATATTAACTTGATCATTGGTTAATCCGGCATCTAAAACACAGATAGAAACATCTTTACTCGCATCATGAGATTTTATTGAGTTAATAAGTTCCTGAAGAAGCTCAAAATAATTTGAGTCTGCTAGAGTTATTATTGCATTAGAGTTCATATTTTATTCCAACCATTGTTTGTATTTATTTAAATTATTTTTAATATAATTTGGAAGTTCATCCATTTCTGTGACCGTCAGTTCTTCTCCACCACTAAACTTAGATTTTTTCATATCTGCACGTAGATTATATACAGGTTTCTTGTTTATAATCATTTTTTGAATCTTGTCTTCGCCAATTGGTTCAAGGTCATATTCTCTATGATGAAGATATGAAGTTAATTTTTTTTCAATATTTTTTGCGGTTTTCATATATGAAAAATGCCAACCTCCATTTTCTATAAAGCAGATATCTTGATATTTTGTTCTAGAAAAAAGTGAATCCAATCTCCAGAAAGGATATTTTTTATCTTTTATGTTCCTGAGCCATTGGGGTGATAAAAGATTTGCTTTTCTACATCCTTTTGTGCCAAACCAATCGAATGAATTGAGTTTTAAATTAAATTTATAATAAAATAGTTTTTGCTTAAAAAAAATTAATTTATTTTTTATATTTTTTAAATTGGTTTGTTCTAAGTTTGGAATCTCATCTAAGTCTGATATAAGTATCATGTCATTTGAGTGAGCAGCTTTTAATCCTTCTTGAATACAATTTCTTTGAAAATTTTCTCTTTTTGCAGCATTAAGTATATATTTCGAATTTTTGATATCTTCGCCGTCTGTTTCAATGATTTTAGAAATTCCCGAAGGTTCTTTATCGACAACAATATAAGAAATTTTTTCTTTAAATTTTTGAAACTTGTTCAAATCAAACAATAATTTTCTTTTTTCTCCGCTATGTGTATATGGACTTTCAACAATAACAAACTTATCAACGTAATCATTTAAATAGTTTAGGCGAAAATCTAATAACATTTCTTCATCAAAAAACATAAAGCAATCAAATATTTTCATCTCACTTTTTCTCTTCTATTTTTAGAAATTACAATATAAGTGTCCCTATAACCACAATCTACATAACCTTGTTTAATTATATTAAGATATCTCCTAGAAGGAGGAACTTGTTTAGTTTTTTTTGGCATGTAATAAAACATGACCTTTTTTCTAAAAAGTTTAAAATATTTTTTTACATACAAAAAAGGGAAATCTTCATAAACATCCAATTTTTTTTCATCTCTTTTACTTATTTTATATATTGCACCTAAAACTTTACTGTTTTTTTTCTTTTCAATATCGGCGACTCCCCCCTCGAGTTTCCCTCCAGACCAACTTCCAGTTCTAAAAGATAATTTATAATTTTTTAATGTGTAGCAACCGATGTATTTAGAATCTTTACATCGTTTCTTCATCTGCTTTTTGTGTAGGTTGCTCCCAAAAGCAAAATATAACATCAATCTCCTTTTAACGTTTTAATATTTTTATTATTTAATATTTTAATAATATCTTTGTGGCAGGATTGTAAAATCTTTTTTTTTGACGACCTTATTACAATTGAAACACCTATTTTTCCAAGTCTAAAGAAAGGGTAGCTTCCTATTTCAACAAATTTTTTATATTTTTTTTGAATTGCAGTAAGTTCTCTTGCAATATTACTTTCTACTGTTTGACATTTTACTGACGAACTATAAATTTTAATCCCAGGACTTAAATAATTTTTTAAGTTATGGACCATAGATTTTAATATAAGCGGAACACCAGGAAGACAAATTACATTTTTAATTATAAAACCAGGAGCTGCGCTTGATGGATTATAAATTAACTTTGACCCTTCTGGCATTTTAGCCATTTTTTTTCTTGGATCATTAAATTGACTGCCGTAATATTTTTTTAATATATTTAGCGCCTCACTGTTGTATAAATATTTTTTTTTAAAAGCTTTTGATATAGACTTTGCCGTAATATCGTCATGTGTTGGCCCAATTCCTCCGGTGGTTATTACGTATCGATATTTTTTACTTAAACTTAAAGTGCTTTTAATTATTGTCTTTTCTATATCTGGTATTATTCTTACTTCCTCTATTTGAATACCTAAGTTTAAATTTAACCATGAAGCTAAAAAAGAAACGTTTTGATCGTTTGTTCTTCCAGACAAAATTTCATTTCCAATTATTAAAATTGAACAAGTGTTTTTTTTATATTTTTTTACCATAATTTGATAATATTAAAAAAATGGATTTTGAGAACAAATTAATATCAGGTGTTTTAATAAAAAGATACAAGCGATTTTTTGTAGATATTAAGTTAGAAAATAAAATTATAACTGCTCATTGTCCAAACCCTGGATCAATGTTTAATCTTTTAAAAGAAGGAAATACAGTATGGATAACTGAGTCAAAAAATGAAAAAAGAAAATTAAAATATACCTTGCAAATTATTCAGGTGGGTAAAATAAAATTCTGTATTAATACTCATATAACAAACAAGATAGTACTTGAGTCTTTGGAAAAAAAATTAATTGAGGATTTATCAGAATATAATTTTATAAGACCTGAAAAAAAATTTGGTACTAATACAAGATTTGATTTTCTTTTAAGTAGTTCAAAAAAAGATAAAAAAGCATTTCTTGAAGTAAAAAGTGTAACTTTAAGTAGAAAAGAGGGACACGCTGAATTTCCGGACTCAGTTACAAGCAGGGGAAAAAAGCATTTAGAAAATCTCATGATAGCTAATAACCAGGGTTATGAGAGCTATATGATTTTTCTTGTGCAAATAGAAAACTGCCAATCATTTGGCATAGCATCTGATATAGACCCTGAATATTTCAGGGTATTTAAAAATGCTTTAAAAAAAAACGTAAATGTACTTTGTTATGATTGTAAATTTTCTAACAAAGGAATAGAAATAAATAAAAAAATAAAAATTTTATTAAATGACAGATAAAATTCTCGAATCTTTCATTGGAACCCGAAAAGCTGGATCTATAGCATCTGGAGCTTTAGATGAGATTGCAAAAATTATTAAGCCTGGTTTAGCAACCAAAAAAATTGACAAAATATGTTTTGAGTTCATTAATGACAATGGGGCTTATTCGGCACCATTATATTATAGAGGTTTTCCAAAATCTTGTTGTACTTCAACAAATCATATCGTTTGTCACGGAATACCTGGTGATAAAATTCTAAAGGAAGGAGATATAGTTAATGTAGATGTGACTGCACAAAAAGATGGATGGCATGGAGACACAAGTAGAATGTATTTTGTTGGGGAAGTCTCAACTAAGGCAAAAAAATTAGTTAAAACAACTTACGAAGCGATGAACAAATCTATAAAAATATTAAAAGATGGTATTTGTGTTGGAGATATAGGATCTGTTATTCAAAAGCATGTTGAGTCTCAAGGATTTTCTGTAGTTCAAGATTTCTGTGGACACGGCACAGGAAAAAATTTCCACGAACCACCTAACATATTACATTACGGTGAACCTAAAACTGGGCAGAAACTAAAAACGGGTATGATATTTACAATTGAGCCTATGATTAACGAGGGCACTTATGAAACAAAAGTATTAAACGATGGTTGGACTGCAGTAACTAAAGATAAAAAATTATCCGCACAATTTGAACACACTGTTGGTATAACTCATAAGGGTTATGAAATATTTACTTCCTCAAAAAAAGGATTAGATTTTCCTCCATACACAACATGATAGAGAGATATTCAAGAAAAGAAATTAAAGAAATATGGCTTGATAAAAATAGATATAATATTTGGCTTCAAATTGAAATTGCTGCAGCTGAAGCCATGGAAAAATATAAAGTCATACCCAAAGGTGTTGTTAAAAAAGTTAAAGCTAAATCAAAAATAAATATTGAAAAAATATCACAACTGGAAGGAAAAGTAAGACATGATGTTATAGCTTTTCTAACTTCTATAATTGAACAAGTTGGTAAAGAGGCAAGTTTTTTACACAAAGGAATGACTTCCTCAGATGTTCTTGATACTTGTTTTAATATCCAATTAAAACAATCGGGATTAATTATTTCAAAAGATTTAGAAAACTTATTAAGTTCAATAAAAAAACAGGCTATTAAACATAAGTACACTTTATGTATTGGTAGAAGCCACGGTATACATGCAGAACCAACAACTTTTGGTCTTAAACTTCTAACCTTTTACGAAGAGTTTTCAAGAAATCACAAAAGACTTCAGGGTGCCATTAAAGAAATATCTACTTGTGCAATATCTGGTGCAGTTGGTACATTTGCAAATGTTGATCCTCGTGTTGAAAAATACGTTGCAAAAAAATTAAATTTAAATGTGGAACCAATATCAACTCAAATTATACCCAGAGATAGACATGCCTTCTTCTTTTCTGTGCTTGCCGTAATAGCAAGTTCAATAGAAAGATTTGCAACAGAAATAAGACATTTGCAAAGAACTGAAGTTTCAGAAGTTGAAGAATTTTTTAATAATAAACAAATGGGATCTTCTGCGATGCCTCACAAAAAAAATCCAGTTCTTACAGAAAATCTAACAGGTTTAGCAAGATTAATTAGAGCATCGGTAATACCTGCTTTAGAAAATGTAGCACTTTGGCATGAAAGAGATATTTCTCATTCTAGTGTGGAAAGAAACATAGGTCCAGACACCACTGTGACTTTAGATTTTGCTCTTGATCGCTTAAACAATATAGTTAAATCTATGAAAGTTAATAAAAATAGTATGAAAAAAAATCTTGATTTAACAAAAGGAATTTTCTTTTCACAAAGAGTACTGCTTGAGCTCACATCTCAAGGTTTAAGGAGGGACAAGGCATATAGGATTGTCCAAAAATGTGCTATAAACTCCATTGAAAATAATATCCCTTTCTACGATAGCTTGTTAAAAGATAAGGTAATTTTGAACAAAATACCTGTTAATATTCTTAAAAAATTATTTGATTTTAGTTATCACACAAGAAAAATTAATGTAATTTTCTCAAGAGTATTAAAAAAAAAATGAATAAAGGAAAAAAACTTTACGAGGGAAAAGCTAAAATCATTTACGAAACCAAAGAAAAAGGTTTAGCCATCCAGCATTTTAAGGACGATGCAACGGCCTTTAATAATAAAAAACAAGCTACTGTTGAGGGTAAAGGCGTTCTTAACAATCGAATATCAGAACATATATTAAACAATTTAAATCAAGTTGGGATTAAAACCCATTTAATTAAAAGATTAAATATGAGAGAACAATTGATAAAGTTGGTGGAAATTATACCAATAGAAGTCATTGTAAGAAATATAGCTACGGGCTCATTGACAAAAAGACTTGGAGTAACTGACGGTACTATATTAGAAAAACCTCTAATAGAATTTTGTTACAAAAAAGACGAGCTTGATGACCCTTTAATTGCAAAGGAACATATATTTGCTTTTAATTGGGCTAAAGAAGATGAAATAAAACAAATTGAAGATATGACATTTAGAATAAATGACTTTATGTCAGGCATGTTTAGAGGGGTTGGAATTAAACTTGTAGATTTTAAATTAGAATTTGGAAGATTATGGGAGGGTGACAAGAATGAGGTTATTCTTGCTGACGAAATAAGCCCCGATACTTGCAGACTTTGGGACGTTAAGAGTGAAAAAAAACTAGACAAAGATAGATTTAGAAAAGATCTTGGAAATATTATTCAAGCTTATCAGGAAGTCGCTAGACGACTCGGTATTGTTCCTGAAACAACTAATATAAGCGAAGTTAACTTCAAAAAACCTACTTCAATAAGCATTAAGAAAAAATAAATTGAAATTCGCAGTAACAGTCACTTTGAAAAAAGATGTACTAGACCCCCAGGGTAAAGTAGTAAGTCAAACGTTGAAAAATATGGGAATTAAAAACTTAAATCATGTTAGACAAGGAAAGTTTTTTGAAATAGATATGAACGAAGATGACTCAGCCAAAGCAGAGCGTCAAGTTAAAGAGATGTGTGAAAAGTTACTTGCAAATCAAATTATCGAGGATTTTAAAATTAATAAAGAAGAATGAAATCATCAGTCATTGTTTTTCCAGGATCAAATTGTGATAGAGATGTTGGTATAGCTTTAGAGAAATTGCAATTTAAAAACTCAATGATTTGGCATAAAGAAACTGAGTTACCTAAGTCAGATTTAATTGTTATCCCAGGAGGATTTTCTTATGGCGATTATCTTAGATCTGGAGCAATTGCAGCAAAATCTAATATATTATCTGAAGTAATAAGTGCAGGAAAAAAAGGCGCTTTAATTTTGGGAATTTGTAATGGATTTCAAATTTTAATAGAGTGTGGACTGTTACAAGGAGCTTTATTAAGAAACTCTGGATTAAAGTTTATTTCAAAAGATATTTTTTTAAAAATACAATCAAATAAAAATAAATTTTTTAATAAATACAAAGCTAGTGAAGTAATAAATTTAAATATTGCGCATAATGAAGGTAATTATTTTACTAACAAGGAACATTTAGATGAATTAGAGAATAATGAACTAATACCAATTAAATATTGCGATAAAAAAGGAAATGTTAATACATCAGCAAATCCAAACGGCTCAATAAACAATATCGCTGGTATTTTTAATAAAAATAAAAATATTTTAGGAATGATGCCTCATCCTGAAAGAATGGCTGATAAAGTTTTATCAGGTGAAGATGGTTTAGGATTATTCTTAAGTTTAATGAATTAATATGACTATTACAGCAAATCAAATAGAGGTACACGGATTAAAGCCCGATGAGTATAAAAAAATTAAAGAGCTTATGGGAAGAGAGCCAAATTTGTTGGAATTAGGAATTTTTTCTGCAATGTGGAACGAACATTGCTCTTATAAATCTTCAAAAATTCACCTAAAAAAACTTCCAACCAAAAATAATATTGTTATACAGGGACCTGGTGAAAATGCTGGTGTTATAGATTTAGGAGATGATGATGCTATAATCTTTAAAATAGAAAGTCATAATCATCCTTCATTCATCGAACCATATCAAGGTGCAGCAACTGGCGTCGGTGGAATATTAAGAGATGTTTTTACTATGGGAGCAAGACCTATTGCTTTAATGAATTCAATTCATTTTGGTTCACCCGAAAATAAAAAAACACAAAATTTATTAAGTGGAGTTGTTTCTGGAATAGCTGGTTATGGAAATTCAGTCGGTATACCTACAGTGGGTGGTGAAGCTAAATTTAATAGTACTTACAATGAAAATATTTTAGTAAATGCAATGGCCATTGGTCATGCTAATAAAAATAAAATATTTTATTCAAAAGCCAAAGGTGCAAATAAGCCCGTTGTATATGTTGGTTCTAAAACTGGTAGAGATGGAATTCACGGTGCTACAATGGCCTCATCAGAATTTGACGAAAATTCTGAAGAAAAAAAACCAACTGTTCAAGTAGGAGATCCTTTTACAGAAAAATTGCTTTTAGAGGCATGTTTGGAATTAATGAAAGATAATTCTATTATATCTATACAGGATATGGGGGCTGCAGGACTAACATCATCTAGTATTGAAATGGCCTCAAAAGGTCAACTCGGAATAGAGCTAGACTTGAATAAAGTACCTTGTAGAGAAAATAACATGACACCTTATGAAATGATGCTATCAGAAAGCCAGGAACGAATGCTAATTATACTTGATGACAAAAAAGAAAAGGAAGCAAAAAAAATATTTGATAAATGGGATTTAGATTTTGTTGTTATAGGAAAAACAACTGACACTAATAAATTAATACTAAATTTCAATAATAAAAAAGTTGCAGACATCCCAATATCAGCTTTGTCAGATAAAGCTCCATTATATGAAAGAAAATGGAGCAAATCTAAAGTATCAAAAAATAAAGTAAACATTAAAGATTTAAAAAAAATTAAAATGGAAGATGCTCTTATTAAAATATTATCTTCAGCAAATAATTCAAATAAAAGTTGGATTACAAATCAATTCGATCAGTCAGTTATGTGTGACACTCTTCAAAAATCTGGTGGGGATGCTGCTGTAGTAAGAATTCACAATAAAGAAAAAGCTATAGCTGTATCAGTGGACTCCTCTGCTAATTATTGTAAAGCTGATCCTAAATCTGGTGGAAAACAGGTTGTTTGCGAAAATTGGAGAAATTTAATTTCAGTAGGTGCAAAACCTTTAGCAATTACAAACTGTTTAAACTTTGGAAATCCTGAAAAACCAAAAGTTATGGGAGAATTTGTTGAGTGTATTGATGGAATTAAGGAAGCATGTGAGTATTTAAATTTTCCGGTAGTATCAGGAAATGTTTCTTTTTATAACGAAACTAATTCAAAAAGTATATTTCCTACGCCAGTTATAGGAGGTGTAGGCATTATCGATAATTTAAAAAGAATAGTAAATATTAAAATAAAAAAAACAGGAAATATCATCTTGATAATAGGAAAAACACATGGTCATTTAGATCAAAGTGCTTTTCTTCAAGAAAATTATTCAATTAATGAAGGACCTCCGCCAGAAATTAATATTGTTAATGAAAAAAATAACGGTTTAGCTGTTTTGAAATTAATTAAAGAAAATTTTGTTTTATCAGCACATGATATTTCTACTGGGGGAATCCTTGTTTCTTTAGCAGAAATGTCAATTTCATCAGGTCTTGGTTTAAAAATAAATAGACCGAAAAAGCTTGTAAACTCGTATGAATATTTTTTTGGTGAGGATCAAGGAAGGTATTTGATTGAGATTTCAAAAAATAACTTAAGAAAAACTGAAAAAATTTTAAAAGAAAGTAATATTTTCTTTGAAACTGTAGCTGAGGTACAAAATGACACATTTGAAATTGAAAAGATGTTAAGTTTAAAAACAAAAGATCTTCATAATTATAATGATCAATGGTATAATGAATATAATGCCATTAAGTAAAAATGAAATTTCTGCAATGATTATGAATGCCTTTCCTGATGCAACGCTTGAATTAAAAGATATTGCCGGTGATAATAATCACTATTCTGCTAAAATAATGTCAAAAACCTTTAATGGTAAATCTAAAATTGAACAACACAAAATGGTATATAAAGCTTTGAAGGGTAAAATGGGAAATGAGTTACATGCTCTAGCACTAACAACAGAGGAAAAAAATGTCTGAGATAAATAAAAAAATTAAAGAGATTATTGAAGCGAATAGTATTGTGCTTTTTATGAAAGGTACTCCAAATGCCCCTCAATGTGGATTTTCAATGGCAGTGTCGAATATTTTAAAGCATTTAAAAGTTAATTTTGAAGGTGTTAATGTTTTAGAAAACGATGAAATCAGACAAGGAATAAAAAATTATACTGATTGGCCAACAATTCCTCAATTATATGTTAAAGGGGAATTTGTTGGGGGCTGCGATATTGTAAAAGAAATGTTTGAAAAAGGAGAATTAAAAAAACTTCTAGAAAGTAAGTCTCTATTATCTTGAGTAATACTCGATAACTAATTTTGGTTCCATCACAGTAGGATAAGGAATATCAGCAAACTTTGGGATTCTTACAAGTTTAGCTGTTTTATTTTTGGTATCTAATTGAATATATTCTGGAACATCTCTTTCTTTACTATTCAAACAAACATCAATAATAGCTAATCCTTTTGATTTATCTTTAACTTCAATAAGATCCTCTTCTTTTACTAAGTAACTAGAAATATTAACTTTTTTTTTATTTACTTTAAAATGACCATGGTTAATTAGTTGCCTAGCCGAAAAAACTGTTGGTGCTAATTTAGCTCTATATATCACCGTATCTAATCGTCTTTCTAAAATACCAACCAAATTTTCAGTTGTATTTCCCTTTTTTTTAATTGCTCTTCTATAAATATTTCTAAACTGTCTTTCATTAATATTTCCATAATATGATTTTAATTTTTGTTTGGCATTAAGTTGAACTCCATAGTCTGTTGGTTTGCCTTTTTTACTTTGACCATGTTGACCTGGGGGATAATTTCTGGTGTTAAAAGGACTTTTGGGTTTACCCCATAAGTTAACTTTTAATCTTCTATCTACTTTGTGTTTTGCTCTGAGCCTTTTTGTCATAAAAAAAACGTTTATAATCCTTATAATATATTTGTCAATTGTTCTTATAAATTACTAAAAACACTTGATAATATCCTTAATTCTTTATTACTTAACTGCATTCTGCCGAAAATATTTCTGAGATTCATCAGCATAGTTTTTTTCTTTTCGTTTGGAGAAAAAAATCCTTTTTTTTCTAAGCTGCCCTCAATAAAATTAACAAACGTATTAACCTTTTTCTTGCTTACAATATCGGTTAATTTCTTTTCTTTTTTAAAATAACTACTTCTAAAATTTCTAAATATCTCATAACAAACTAGAATAACGCTATGTGAAAGATTTATCGATTCAAATTTATTATTTACTGGAATTTTAAAAATATAATTTGCATGAGCAATATCTTCGTTTGATAAACCCGAGGCCTCAGGACCAAATATAATTCCGATTTTCTTTTTTTTGTTTTCTTGAATACTTTTAATAAACTGGTTAAATGATAAATGCCTTTTATTAATGTCTCTTCTTCTTGCTGATGAAGCGTAAACAACATCGTATCTATTTATAGCATCTTTAATACTAAAATATACTTTGGTTTTTTTAAGAATATCCTTAGCGCCCACTGATGTTGCGATTGCTTTTTTATTCGGCCATGATTCTTTTGGATTAACCAGGTGCAAATTTTTAAAACCAAAATTTTTTAGTCCTCTAGCACAAAAACCTATATTTTCTGGTAATTGAGGTTTTACAAGAAGAAAGCCAACTTTATTAATCATTCGCTGGAGCTTTTTCTTTATACAATTTATAATCCAAACTATCTATTAAAGCTTTAAAGGAAGCATCAATTATATTTGGTGAAACTCCTATTGTGAACCAATTTTTTCCATCTTTATCGGTGCTCTCTATAGAAACTCGTGTTGTTGCATTTGTTCCGGTGTTTAAAATTCTCACTTTGTAATCAACAAGCTTCAAATCTTTTAAATACTTTGAGTATTTTCCAACCTTATCTACATTCGATCTAATAGCATTATCTAAAGCGTTAACAGGTCCATTACCAGAGCCCTCACAAATTATTTCTTTTCCATCAACTACTATATGTGCTTTTGCAAAAGAATTTATTTTATCTTTTGAATCTCTTTTTACTGAAACATCATATTTTGAAATGGTTAAATACTTCGGTATTTCTCCTAAAAGACGTCTGGCCAATAATTCAAAAGAAGCATCGGCACCATCATATGAATAACCAGCGAACTCCCTGTCTTTTACTTCATTAAGTAAACTTTGAACTTTTGGATCATTTTTGTCAATTTTTATTCCGTACTTTTCTAATCTTGACATAATATTAGATTTTCCTGACTGGTCTGAAATAATAATATTTCTAAAATTTCCAACTTGATTAGGATTAATATGCTCATAAGTTTTAGGATCTTTTGTGACAGCTGATACATGCAGCCCCCCTTTGTGAGCAAATGCTGAGGCCCCAACATATGCTGAATGCCTATTAGACTTTTTGTTCAATATCTCATCCAGTAATCTAGAACATTCTGTTAGGGTTTTCATTTTTTCATTAGATATACCTATTTGAAAATTTTTAGAAAAACTTTCCTTAAGAATTAGTGAAGGAATTATTGATATTAAATTTGCATTACCACATCTTTCTCCTAGACCATTAATTGTTCCTTGAACCTGACGAACTCCAGATAATACAGCCGTTAAAGAGTTAGCTACTGCATTTTCTGTATCATTGTGCGCATGTATTCCAAGATTTTTTCCTGGAATAATTTTAGCAACTTTGGATACTATTTCTCCAACTTCATGTGGAAGTGTCCCACCATTTGTATCACAAAGAACAATCCATCTTGCTCCTTCATCATATGCGGTCTTTATACAGCTTTCAGCATACTTTGGATTATTTTTATAACCATCAAAAAAATGTTCAGCGTCGAACATAAATTCTTTATTATTTTTAACAAATAATTTTGCGGACTCTTTAATATTATCTAAATTTTCCTTATTAGTTATTCCCAAAGCTTTATCTACGTGGAAATCCCAAGATTTTCCTACCAAACAGACAGCAGGAGTATTTGAGTTTAAAATTGAAGATAATCCGGGATCATTTTCTGCGCTCCTGCCACTTTTTTTGGTCATACCAAAAGCTGTTAAAATGGTTTTTCCTAAATTAGGAGGCTTATTAAAAAAAGTTGTGTCTAATGTATTTGCTCCAGGCCATCCCCCCTCTAAATAGTCAACACCAAGATCTGATAAAGATTTTGCTATTTTATTTTTATCATCAATAGAAAAATTAACACCTTCTGTTTGGGCTCCGTCTCTCAAAGTAGTATCAAAAATATATATTTTTTCTTTACTCATTTAAATTTCCAAGTTGTTTTGTCTCCCTTGTCCTCAATAATTACTCCTTTATTTTCTAAATCCTTTCTTATGCTGTCTGCTAATTTATAGTCGCCTTTTTTTCTAGCGTCCTCTCTATCTTTTATCTTATTATTTACAGTATTTTCATCAATTTTTGATTTTGTTTTTTTGAATTTTTTCCAGGTTTCTAAATCTTCTTCCAATAAACCAATGAGCTGACATCCAGCAGTAAAAAGCTTTTTTTCAGTCTTATCTCCTTTGGAAGCTTTATCGTAAAGTAAGTGTAGTTTTGATATATAGCCGGGCGTGTTTATATCTTCTAAAAGTGGGTTAAGCAAATCTTCGTCAAGATCATTCTCATTGGTTTTTTCAAATTGAGTATACCATTTATCAAGGGTGTTCTGACTTTCATCAATTAAATTTTCATTCCAATCTAAAGGTTGTTTGTAATGAGTGCTCAATAACGCAAGTCTTATAACTTGACCATTAATTGTTTCTCTCATTTTTTCAATAGTAACTATATTTCCTAATGATTTTGACATTTTTTCTTTATTAAATGTAACATAACCATTGTGTAACCAGTAATTTGCTAATTTATCTGTTTGATTATTACAACATGATTGTGCGATCTCATTTTCATGATGAGGAAAAATAAGATCTAATCCTCCTCCATGTATATCAAAGTTTTTTCCAAGAAATTTTTCACTCATAACTGAACATTCCAAATGCCAACCTGGTCTTCCTCTTCCCCATGGGGAATCCCATCCTGGATCTTCTTGTGCTGATGGTTTCCAAAGAACAAAATCAAGTGGATTTTTTTTATATTTTGAAATTTCAACTCTCGCTCCGGCAACTAGTTCTTCTGGATTTTTTTTTGATAACTTCCCATAATTTTTAAATGAATTTACTGAAAAAAATACATGCTTATCTTTTTCATAAGCATATTTATTTCTTAACAAGTTCTTGGTCATAGCAATCATCTCATCTATGTGTTCTGTTGCTTTTGGTTCAAAACTAGGTTTAAGACAATTTAAATATTTGCAATCATCTTGAAAAGACTTTGTTATTCCTGATGTAAGCTCATCTATGGAAATTTTTTTTGTTTTGGACGAATCAATTATTTTATCATCTATATCTGTTACATTTCTCACATAAGTAATTTTATCTTTTCCGAAAATTTTTATTAGGATCCTAAACAAAACATCAAACACAACTAAAGGTCTTGCATTCCCTATATGGGGAAAATCATAAACAGTTGGTCCGCATACATACATACCAACTTTTTTTTTATTAATAGGAACAAAATTTTATTTTCTTCCTGTTAAGGTATTTGTGATATTTAAATTTTTATTCATCTTGTATAATACAAACAGGGATTGGATTCATTTTGTGTAAATTTTTTTCTCTTATTTTCAAATATTTTTGATAATTTGGATCGTTTTTATCAATCATAGCCTTTTCTAAATCTTGATAACTCATCCCTAGTTGATCAAGATCATTTCTTCCATCATTCCACAAACCGTCTGTTGGAGCTGCATTAATAATTTTTTCAGATAATCCAAGATATCTTCCTAATTCCCAAACTTGAGTTTTTGTACAATCAGCAATTGGAGAAATATCTACTCCGCCATCTCCATATTTTGTATAAAATCCAACACCAAAATCTTCAACTTTATTTCCTGTCCCAACGACTATTCCAGAATAAGCTGAAGCAACTTGATATAATGTAGCCATTCGCAGTCTTGCTCTTGAATTAGCTAATCCATGTTCGTTATCAAATTTTTTCAATGTATTAGAAAAAGCCTGAAAAATTTTATCCATATCTACTAAATGATGTTCAACATTTTTGTATTTCTCTTTTAACCAATTAGCGTGTAGCAAACTTAAATCGTGTTGAGATTTAATTTGATTAATGGGCATTGTTAAAACAATTGTTCTTTTTCCGGTTTTAGCACAAAGAGTACTGACAACCGAGGAGTCTATGCCGCCTGAAATTCCTACAATTAGTGCTTTTGGATTGAAAGATGTATTTTTACAATAATTTTCTATCCAGTCTTGTATAATTTTTGCTCTTTTTTCTACTTTCATAATTAAAACAACTTCACCCTCCTTTTAAGGAATATATCTTAATAATTATATAATAATTATTAAGACGCTGCTTGAATAATATTTTTTGAATATTTTGAATTCTTCTTAATTTCGTCTGAAATTAAGAAGGCTAATTCTAAGGCTTGCGTTGCGTTTAGCCTAGGGTCACAATGTGTTCTATATCTATTAGATAGATCTTTTTCTGATATTTTTTGAGCACCGCCTGTACACTCTGTCACATCTTGGCCTGTCATTTCTACATGAAGACCTCCAGCATAACTGCCTTCTGACTGGTGAACTCCAAAAACATTTTTTACTTCCTTTAAAACGCTTTCGAAAGGTCTAGTCTTAAATCCTGTTGCAGCCTTAATAGTATTCCCGTGCATTGGATCACATGACCAAACAACTTTAAGTCCTTCTTTTTTTACAGCTCTAATTAGTTTTGGCAAAAATTTTTCTACATTGTTAGCTCCAAATCTGGAAATTAAAGTTAGTCTTCCTGGTTCATTTTTAGGATTTAAAATATTACAAAGTTTGATTAACTCTTCCGCTTTTAATGTTGGTCCGCACTTCAAACCAATAGGATTTTTAATTCCTCTACAGAATTCTACATGTGCACCATCAGGTTGACGAGTTCTATCTCCAATCCACACAAAGTGGGCCGATGTATCGTGATATTCACCCGTTGTTGAGTCTATTCTTGTCATTGCCTCTTCAAAAGGCAGAAGTAAAGACTCATGTGAAGTATAAAAATTAACAGTCCTTAGCCTTCTATTGTTATCAGGATTAATTCCACAAGCTTCCATAAAAGAAAGTGAGTCGCTTATTTTATCTTCTATCTCTTTATATTTTCCTTTTGTTTTTTTATTAATAAATCCTAAATTCCATAAGTGAACTTGTCTCAAATCTGCAAACCCTCCCTGGGAAAAAGCTCTAATTAAATTCAAAGTTGATGCTGATTGCGAGTACGCTCTAAACAATCTTTTTGCATCAGGTTCTCTAGCTTTCTCAGAAAATTCCATTCCATTAATGTTGTCACCTAAATAACTTGGTAGTTCTTTTCCATCTTTTTTTTCTGTTGATGAACTTCTTGGTTTAGAAAATTGTCCAGCTATTCTTCCAAGTTTAACAACAGGTAAGTTTGCTGATGCTGTTAAAACTAAAGACATTTGCAATATAGATTTGAAAGTGTCTCTTATATTATCTGGGTGAAACTCAGCAAAACTTTCTGCACAATCTCCGCCCTGTAACAAAAAAGCTTTTCCTTCAACAACGCTGGCTAAAGCCTGTTTTAAAGAACGTGTTTCCCCTGCAAATACTAAAGGGGGATACTTTTTGATTTTACTCAAAACCAAATCAAGTTCCTTTGGGTCTTGATATTTCGGTATATGTTTTGCTGGAAACTTTTTCCAACTATTTAAAGTCCATTTTTTCATATTCAACTCTTGATGGTTATTTATATTATTATGAGTCTTTATTCAACAGTGACAGATTTTGCTAGATTTCTTGGCTTATCTATATCGCACTTTTTAAGCAATGCAACATGATATGAAAGAAGCTGAAGTGGAATAGTGAATAAAAAAGGTGTCAGTCCTATATCAGACTCAGGCAAGTCTACTTGAAACCTGATATTTTCACTTATGACTTCGCCACCTGAATTAGTAAGTAATAAAACCTTTCCTCCTCTTGATATAACTTCTTGCATATTTGATAAAGTTTTTTCAAAATATTTATCCTTTGGTGCAATAACCACAACCGGCAAACCATCTTCAATAAGTGCTAATGGGCCGTGTTTCATTTCTCCGGCAGGATAACCCTCTGCATGTAAATACGAAAGTTCTTTTAATTTAAGAGCCCCTTCAAGTGCTATTGGGAAAGAAGATCCTCTTCCTAAGAACATTGAACCTTTAGATTTATAAATATCTTTAGCAATCAATTGAATTTTTTCCTCTTCTTTTAATGAACTAGATATCAAAGATGGCAATTTTTTTAATTCACTTACTTTATTTTTAAACTCCTTCTCATTAATATCTTTTCTTACATAGGAAATTTTGAGAGAAAGTAAGTAAAGTACTAACATTTGCCCTAGGAAAGCCTTTGTTGAAGCAACTCCAATTTCAGGTCCCGCATGAATTGGCAAAACACAATCGGAGTGTCTTGCGATAGAACTTTCAACCACATTTATAACTGAGCAAGTTTTTACGCCTTCTTTTTTACAAATATCTAAAGCTGCATAAGTATCAGCTGTTTCACCAGATTGAGACACAAATATATATAAGGCATTTTTATCAAATCTTACTTTTCTATATCTAAATTCTGAGGCTATATCAGTATCTACAATTAATGATGTTAATTCTTCTAACCAATATTTTGCTACCAAACACGAATGGTAAGCAGTTCCACAACCAATTAGAATTATTTTGTTTATCTTTTTAGGATCAATTGGAAGGTTATAGAAATTGATTTCTTCTCTAATTTTATCAATGTATTCTTTTAAACAAGTTTTTGTTGTAATTGGTTGTTCAAAAATTTCTTTTATCATAAAATTTTTATAGTTTCCTTTGGTTGCAGAAGATTTGTCATCTGAAAGTGTAAAAATTTCTTTGTTAATTTTATCTTTATTGGAATTGTAAAACTTTACTTCATCTTTTGATAAAATGCATACATCACCATCTTCTAAATAAGAAATTTTATTTGTCATAGATTTTAAAGCATAAGAGTCTGAACCAAGATAATTTTCATTACTTGAATAGCCGACTGCTAGAGGACTTCCTCTTCTCGCTCCAATTACAAAGTCATTAAAATTTTTAAATATTATTCCTAAAGCAAAACTTCCTTTTAGCATATCTAACGTTTCAAAAACCGCTTTTAAAGGTTCTAATTTTTTTAACTTTTCTGTAAGTAAAACTGTTATTACCTCTGTGTCAGTTTGAGACTTAAATACTTTTCCAGATTTTTCTAGATCTTTCTTTAATTCATCTGAATTTTCGATTATTCCATTATGAACAACAGAGACTATCTCACTAGAGTGCGGGTGAGCATTAACTTGGTTTGGTACACCGTGTGTTGCCCATCTCACATGTCCTATACCCAAATTTCCTTCACTAGGATTTTCAAACAAAATTTTTTCTAATTTTTCAACTCTACCCGGGCATTTTTTTTCATTAATTTCACCATTATTTATTGTAGCTAATCCTGCAGAGTCGTAACCTCGATACTCTAACTTTTTTAATGCATTAACTATATTACTTGATACAGACTTGTTGCTAGCTATACCTATTATTCCACACATTATTTTTTTCTCTTATAATTTTCTATCTCCTCTTGCTCGGATCTTTCTAAGGCTAAAGAGTTCTCTTTTACATCTCTAGTAATAACAGAACCTGCACCAACAACTGATTTTTTCTTAATTTTTATTGGAGCAACTAGAGAAGAATTTGATCCAATAAAAACATTGTCAGAAATAACTGTTTTATTTTTTTTAACACCATCATAATTGCAAGTAATTGTCCCTGCTCCTATATTAGTGTTTTTTCCTATCTCACTATCACCAATATAGGATAAATGACTTACTTTTGAATTGGTTTTGATCTTAGATTTTTTTGTTTCAACGAAATTTCCAATCTTAACTCCGGACATTAAGTAAGTCCCCGATCTAATTCTGGCATAAGGACCAATGGTAACTTTATTTTCTATTTTTGCTCCTTCAATATGACTGAAAGATAAAATTTGAACATTGTTTCCGATTTTTACTTTTTTACCAATAACTACATAAGGATTAATAGTTACGTTTTTCCCAAATTTAGTGTCCTTTGATAGAAAGATCGTTTCAGGTGCAACTAAGTTTACACCAGACTTTATTGCTTTTTTTCTTAAGCTTTCCTGATTTGTCTTATAGGCTTGTATTTTTTTAAATTTTGAATTTGTGTTCATAAAAATTTGTCTTTACATTAGAATGATGATGGTAATAAGTCACAAAATATTTCTTTTTAATACTTAGTTGAAAATGACTCAAAAATTAACAATTCTATTCGATTTAGACGGTACATTAGTTGATACAGCACCAGATCTAATGGGTGCACATAATCATGTCATGAAAAAATTTGGTTTTCATGAAAAAAAACTTGTTGACATTAAACGTTTAGCGGGACGTGGTGCATGGATAATGATGCAAAGATCTTTCAAAGAAGAAATTACAGACGAAAAAATTAAAAAAGAAATGGTAAGAGAATTTATAGACCATTATGCAAAAAATATTGATAAAGGAAGTAAACCAATAAAAGGCGTTGTTACTTTTTTAAAATGGGCACAATCAAAAAAAATCCCTATGGCAGTCTGCACTAATAAACAGGAAAGGCTTGCGGTTGATTTATTAAAAAAAATAAAATTGGCAGACTATTTTCAGTATATAGCTGGTTGCGATACATTCGATTTTAACAAACCTGATCCTAGACATTTAACTAATGTTGTTGAAATTATTGGTGGAGATCTAAAAAAAACCATAATGGTTGGCGATAGCGAGGTAGACTCAAAATCTGCCCAGAACGCTAATGTTCCTTTTATACTGGTAGAAGATGGGTATACAGAAAAGAATGTTAATCAAATACCTCATGATATTTTAGTAAAAGATTTTTTAAATTTTGAAAAAACTATTGAAAAATATTTATGATAGATTTTCAGCTTTTTTCAGCTCTCGTTACTTACTATTTTATTATGTTCGCAACTCCAGGTCCCAACAATGCAATGTTGACAGCTTCAGGATTAAAATTTGGTTTTGTTCGAACCCTACCTCATTTAATTGGCATTCCTCTTGGTCATATATTTCAAATAGGTTTAGTGTGTTATGGGTTAGGAAATCTATTCTTAATTTTCCCTCAATTACAATTTTATATGAAAATTTTATGTTTTATTTATTTATTATATCTTAGTTGGAAAATAATTGGATCTATTAGCTTAGTTGAAAAAGATTCTGGTGGAAGACCTTTAAAATTCTATGAAGCATCTCTATTTCAATTTATTAATCCAAAAGCATGGACAGTAGCTATTACTGTTGCATCTGGTTTTTTTCCTACAGAAGAAAACTTTCTGGTTGCAACCCTATTTTTAGTAATCACTGCTGCGGTTATTTGTTTTCCATCAATTTGTATTTGGGCTATTTTTGGAAACAGCTTAAGAATTTTTATTAAAAATACAAAAACTAAAAAAATTACTGAGTATATTTTGGCAATTTTGTTAGTTTTAACTGCAATAGTTGTGTTATTAAAATAGTCTTTGATTTTATATTCCTGGTTTAATATAAAAACTTCATGCATTTTACAAAGAAAAATGCTGGGGAGAAAAGAAAAGATTTTGTAGATAGTCTTAAAGAAAAAAAACTACTAAGATTTCCTGGCGCCTATAATCCTCTGTGTGCAAAATTAATTGCAGAAATTGGTTTTGATGGAGTTTATATTTCTGGTGGTGTTATGTCTAATGATTTGGGAATTCCAGATATAGGATTAACTTCGCTTAAACATGTAAGTTATAGGGCAAATCAAATCGCTAAAGTAACTGACCTCCCATCAATAGTTGATGCCGACACTGGTTTTTCAGACTGTAAAAAAACAATAGAAACTTTTGAAGAAATGGGCCTTGCAGGTTGTCATATAGAAGATCAAATACCTGAGAAAAGATGTGGTCACTTAGAAAATAAAGAACTTATTTCAACGGAGGAAATGGTAAAGAAAATAGAAAACTCTGTCAGTTCAAGAAAAGATAAAAATTTTTCAATAATTGTAAGAACTGACGCAAATCTTGTTGAAGGACTTGAAAAAACTATTGAGAGAATTAAAGCATATGAAGCAGCAGGAGCAGACATAATATTCCCAGAGTCTATGAAAGATGAAAAAGAGTTTGAAAGTGTAAGAAAAAACTCAAAAGTATTTTTACTAGCAAATATGACAGAATTTGGTAAATCAAAGTTGTTATCTATAAAAGAGTTAAAGAATCTCGGCTATAATATTGTTATTTATCCTGTTACGACTCAAAGGTTAGCAATGAAGAGTGTAGAAGATGGTTTAAAGTCTATATTTAAGGATGGACATCAAAATAATATTATAGATAAGATGCAAACTCGAAAGAGATTATATGAGTTGGTTGAGTATGAAAAATATAATACACCAGACAAAAAAATTACTGATTTTAAAACAGAAGGACATGAATAAATATGAGTGAGGATATAAAAAAAGGCTTAATGGGAATAGTTGTAGATGAAACTACAATTTCTCAAGTAATGCCAGAAATAAATTCATTAACTTATAGAGGTTATAAAGTCCAAGATCTATGTCAAAAATGTAGTTTTGAAGAAGTTGCATATCTCGTTTTGAACGGTGAACTTCCAAAATCAAAAGAATTAAAAAAATTTATAAAAGAAGAGAGAAACAATAGGAAACTATCTAAACAAATTTTAAATAACATAAAGAACATGCCGAAAAAAGCACATCCCATGGATGCAATAAGAACTGCTGTAAGTTTGATGGGTTTAGAAGACAAAGATGTAAGAGATAATTCTCCCAAAGCCAACATGAAGAAAGCAATGAGAATTTTTTCACAAACTCCTACAGCCGTTGCAGCATACTTTAGGGCTCGAAAAGGGAAAAAATTTATACTTCCAAATAAAAAATTGTCTTATTCTGAAAATTTTTTTAATATGCTGTTTGGAAAAGTTCCAAACAAAGAAATTGTAAAAGCATTTGATGTTTCAATGATACTTTATGCAGAGCATAGTTTTAATGTTTCAACATTTACAGCAAGGACCATTACCAGTAGTCTTTCCGACATGCATGGCGCTATTACTGGAGCTATAGCAAGCCTAAAGGGTCCATTGCATGGTGGTGCCAATGAAGCAGTTATGCACATGTTCAATAAAATAAAAAAACCAGAGAACGCTGAGGCATGGATAAATAATGCTCTGGATAAGAAAAAAGTTGTTATGGGTTTTGGTCATAGAGTTTATCGAAGTGGAGATTCGAGAGTTCCAACCATGAAAAAATATTTTTTA
>MDTE01117251.1_pt1 | contig 22866 bp, 14 predicted proteins | sample 811231 | NCBI WGS metagenome assembly MDTE01 (sample SAMN05326651, study PRJNA326480) | marine metagenome | isolation source: seawater | place: Indian Ocean: Red Sea | collected 2010 | reverse complement strand
TCGGTTGCCCATTATGCCCTCTCCACTGAAAGGTATCGCGAGAAAAAAGAGGAGTATTTTTGGCAGACAGGAAAGCTTCTGGTGGGTCCTTACCATCCTCACAACCCATTTCCTTTGCGATTCTCCACGGGCTCAAGGAAATCGGCGGTTCCAGCAGCCCAACGATGACCGCAGTGGCGTACCCACTTGGGAAATCGATCCTTCTCATCGTAGCGATTTGTTCACCTTTGCTCGCATTCAATATCGGTCGTGGAGTGACGGTTACAGCCGCTGGCGCAAGAAATGCATGATCGACTGGCCTGAAAGCGATTTGAATTTCTCCTACCGGCTTGAAGAGCTGACCTCCCTCAAGGTCGACCCTGATGGAACCGTGGTTTCACTGACCGACCCGACTCTTTTTGATTATCCCTTCGTTTACCTCATTGAGCCGGGGGAAATGATTCTGGACCAGGAGGAGCAAGCTCAACTAAGAAAGTATTTACTCGGAGGGGGGTTCATGATGATCGATGACTTCTGGGGAAATCAGGAATACGCCCACCTCGAATCAACACTGAAAGAAGTCTTTCCAGATCGTTCGCCGCAGGAACTTCCCATCGAACATCCGATCTTTCACTTTGTCTTTCCCTTGGTAGAGAAGCCCCAGATTCCCAACGTGGGTCGTGGAACTGAAAGTCAGTATGATGGCATCACCTATGAACAATGGGATGCTCAAACACCCTACTATAAAGGAATGTTTGACGACGATGGCAGATTGATGATGATCATTTGTCACAACACGGATCTGGGAGATGGATGGGAATGGGAAGGAGCCAACGCCTACTACTTCCGGGAGTTTTCAGAGAAAAAAGCATATCCACTGGGTATCAACATCGTTATGTATGCGCTGACCCACTAGACACAACCTTATTGACCACAGAGACACATCATGGAGCCAACCCATAGCCCAGAACCCACCCATGCCGATATTCAGCAAAAAGTTGTTACCCAATTAAAGGAAAGCCGTCGACGCATTGAGGGAGAACTTCAGAAGGTCATCATCGGGCAGAAGGCGCCCATTGAAGAGATCCTCATCGCGCTTCTTGCTGGAGGCAATTGCTTGATCACAGGTGCACCAGGGCTCGCAAAAACCCTACTGGTGAAATCCATCGCACAGGTTTTTGATCTTCGCTTTCAGCGCATCCAGTTTACCCCGGATTTGATGCCGGCGGACATTACGGGCACGGAGATCCTTCAGGATTCCGAAGAAGGCCGAAAACTGACGTTTGTCCCGGGACCCATCTTTGCGAACATGATTTTGGCGGACGAGATCAATCGCACACCCCCCAAAACCCAGGCAGCCCTCTTGGAGGCCATGCAGGAGCACCAGATCACGACGGCGGGAACCCGGAGAGACCTCCCTCAACCGTTTTTTGTCCTTGCAACACAAAACCCCATCGAAATGGAGGGCACCTATCCTCTTCCCGAAGCCCAGTTGGACCGATTCATGTTCAACGTGGTGATCGACTACTTGCCTGAGGATGATGAGGTGGCTGTCGTCCGGCAGACCACAGCGGATACCTCTGAATCCATCTCTCCCATCTTCACAGCAGAGGATATCATTCAATTTCATCAAACCGTGCGCGCTGTGCCCATAGCCGATGACATCATCCGGCACGCAGTCAAAATGGCTGCCGCCTCACGCCCACAACAAGCCAACAGCCCGGAATTTATTAACAACTACGTGAGTTGGGGCGCAGGTCTTCGAGCCGCTCAGTTCATGGTGCTCGGTGCCAAGGTGCGAGCTCTGTTGGAGGACCGATCACATGTTCTGATCGAAGACGTCAAGGCAATGGCCATCCCCACCCTCCGGCACCGTATTCTGACCAACTACCGGGCCGAGGCTGAATCCATTACCGTGGAATCCATCATCGAGCGCTTGCTGCAACACGTCGCCTCGGCCTGACCCGCATGCCCGCCGCCGAATCCAGCCCCAGCTCTCAAAGCACTTATGGCAGAAACCATAAGTTCATTGATCCCAAGGCATTGATGTCCATCCAGCATCTCGAGTGGCGTGCGAATGTTGTCGTCGAGGGTTTCTGGAGTGGTCTTCACCGAAGTCCTTACCACGGGTTTTCAGTCGAATTCAGCGAATACCGATCCTATTCACCCGGTGATGACCTCCGCTACCTGGACTGGAAGCTGTTGGCAAGGAGCGATCGTTATCACATCAAGAAATATGAGGATGAAACCAATCTGCGCTGCATGATTTGCCTGGATAGGAGCAAATCCATGTTGTTCGGCCAGTCCGGCATCATCAAGGAAGACTACGCAAACACCCTGGCCGCAACCTTGGCCACTTTCCTGGAGAAACAAGGAGACGCCGTCGGCGTGCTTTCCTTCGACTCCCAGATCCAATCCTACGTTCCGCCACGAAACCGTCCCGGCCACCTCAGGCAACTCATCCAGGCCATGGAGAAACCTGGCCAGGGAGCATCGACCACTCTGGAAGACCCCCTGACACGCATGATGTCGCTGATGAAGAAACGTGGCCTGATCGTCTTCATTTCAGATTTTCTAGCTCCCATCGAATCTTTTGGCGAACAACTGGCCACTCTCCGAGCTTATGGGCATGAATGCCAGATTTTCCACATTCTGGACCCCGTGGAGCGCTACTTCACTTTTGAGGGTGCCATTCAGTTCGAAGATCAGGAGACCGGGAAGGAGATGTTCATCGATCCAGCCAAGGCGAGGGCACCCTACCTTGAAGCCCTGGAAAAACACCTCAAACAATTGGAAACCTATGCCCATCAGGCAGGAGCGGGTTATCATCTGCTCACGACTCACACACCGCTGGAAAAGGGGCTCCTGGATTTTCTCAAATTCCGCTCACACCAGGGCAAACGGGTCCTTAGACGACATCAACCACAAGTCAAGGGGTCATGAGTTTTCTTTCTCCTCTCTTTTTGCTGGGCGCAGCAGCCATTCTGGGGCCCATCGTCTTTCACTTGATCCGAAGGGTCACCAGGGAAAAGGTCCCTTTCAGCTCACTGATGTTCCTGCAGCCTACGCCTCCCCGGCTCACTCGCAAGAGTCGGTTGGAGCACATCCTCCTTCTCTTGCTGCGCTGCCTTGCCTTGATTCTTTTGGCCATGGCTTTCGCACGTCCTTACTTTGCCAATGACCAGCAAATGGAATTGGATGCCGATGAGCAGGTGCACCATTGCCTTTTGGTGGACATGAGCGCGAGCATGCGGCGTGAAGGTGCTTGGGAACAAGTCCTGACGACTTCTGAAAAATGGCTGAACCAGTGGAAAGATCAATCGATCGTTCATGTCTTTTTCTTTGATGAATCCCTCGTGGATGGCATCCGGGCCGATCAGTGGGCCCCTCTCAGCTCCGAAAACCGAATCGCCACGAGCCTGAATCTCATTCGTTCCCAGTCACCCAGCTGGCGCACAACGGCCATTGATACCGCCTTATTGGAAGCCATCCATCAAATGGAAGAGGCTTCACGCGAGCAAGATCAGGAAACCCAGCAAGCTTCATGGGAATTGGTGGTGATCTCGGACCTACAGGTAGGTGCCAGCTACGAAGGTCTTCGCGGACAGGACTGGCCAAAGCATGCTTACGTCGTTTTTGAGCCCATCTCCCCTCAATATATCGGTAATGCATCCCTTCAGGTCCTCCAATCTCCCTGGCATCTCAATGCCGATGGAGAATCCTTCTCTCCTCGTTTGAGACTGGCAACCTCCGGCGATGCTGAGCAAGATCAGTATGAACTCTCTTGGAGTGTTTCAGCGGATGCAGGAACAGATCCTTCAACTTCCCTCCCTATCTATCTTCCGCCAGGCAAGGCTCGCATAGTGGATGGGCCATCCATGAACTCATCCATCCAAAGCCATCGCCTCTTGCTTTCAGGAGACAAGGATTCGTTCGACAATGTTGCTTGGTTGGCTCCTTTCAAACCCAGGCGCAGTGAGATCGGGATCATCACACAAAAAGATCTCAACCGACCTCAGGAAGGTCTGGATCTTTACGCCCAAGGTGCCTTTCAGTCCATTCCCGGTCATGAAATCACCCTTCAAATATACGGTCCCGATGAAGCATCGCGGATGGAACAAGCACCCCCCACCGACCTTTGGCTCATACACACACCTCTTTCCGAAAAAGTCGCCGATCAATGCCTCGAGCGCTGCCAAAAAGGGGAAAGATTGCTCATTCCCATCATGGGAACAGAAATGCAATCCACGCTTCAAAGGCTTTGGCCAGACCCCTCGCTTACCCTGTCCGAGGCAACCCTTCAAGACTACGCCTTGCTGGCGAGTATTGATTTTCAACATCCCCTCTTTGCCCCATTCGCAGACCCTCGTTACAATGACTTCAGCAAGATTCATTTTTGGAAACACCATCTGGTTATCGGGCCTGACTGGGAAGATCCGGCACACAGCGTGCCGGCGCTCTTTGACAACCGACAGCCAGCGTGGATCGTCAAGACCCAAGGCCGTGGGAAAATGTTCGTCCTGACCAGTTCATGGGCCCCAAAGGACAGTCAACTGGCCCTTTCCACCAAATTTGTTCCCCTGCTCCACACCATTTTGGAGGAAGGCAACACCACGCGAGGACTGGAAACCCAATACACCGTTGGGGACAAGATCGATTCAAACGCCTGGAAGGATTTGGAACCCCTGAACATCACACGGCCTGATGGAGTGACCGACACCGTCCCGGAAGGACAAGGGTATGGCCAAACCCACGAACCAGGCCTCTACACGGTCAAAGCCAACGGTTCATTTGAATGGACTTTTGCGGTCAACATGTCCTCACGGGAGGGACGCACCCAGCCATTGCCGGTTGAAACTTTTGAGGGGCTTGGGATCCTTACCAAACGCCCTGAGCAAGGCTCTGCAGATAGGGTTGAAGAAGAGGCATCCCGTGAAGCCTCCACCCGTCTTCTTAAGGCAAGAGAGATTGAGGGGCAGCAGCAATACTGGAAGTGGGCCTTGTGCGCCGTCCTTTTATTGCTGGCGGGAGAAACCTATCTGTCTGGCAGAACACTGCGGCGCCAGATAGGTTGATTAAGGCAGGATTCCTTTAAGCCGCATCCAGCGCTCTGCCGATTCTGGCCACGTAGAGGCCGGAAAACGCGAGGCCCTGAGACCAAATCCATGCCCCCCACCGTCATAGAGATGCAGTTCGGCACTGACGCCGGCTTCTTGCAATGCTTGAAACATCAGCATGCTGTTCTGAGGGCTTATCGGATCATCATTGGCATGGGCGAAAAACATGGGAGGCGCTGAAGCATCTACCTGAACCTCAGGCTTGAGAAAAGTTTCCGTAGCATCCACCAGCCAAGCCGGATAGACAAGGATTCCAAAATCGGGTCTAGCAGATAGATCATCGATGGCATCCAAAGGCTCGTATGCAACCTTTTGATGCGATAGAGCACTGATCACAGCAGTCTGACCGCCAGCTGAGAACCCAAGAATCCCCATGCGATCAGGGTCCAGTCGCCATTGGGCCGCATGAGCTCGCACCAAGCGCATGGACCGCTGAGCGTCCTGCACGGCCGATTTCCATAACGGGTCCTTGTGCCTGGCAGGCACACGATATTTGAGCAGGATACCCGTTACTCCTATGCGGTTCAGCCATTGGGCAACCTCAGTACCTTCCAGGTCCATGGCCAGGATTTGATGGCCGCCACCAGGGCAAATCAACACCGACGCGCCTGTGTCCACAGATGCCTCAGGTGAGTAAACCGTCAAGGTGGGTTGATGGACATCGGTCAGTCGGATGACCCGTTGACCAGCCACTTTTTCCGAAGACTCCGTGGTTGTATCGTGCTCGGATCCCAGATCCGAGGTTTCCTCCGGAGGCACGCCTGGCCAAACGGGTAAAACAAGTGGTTCAGCACCCGGCAACTTGACCAGAAGAAAGCCAATCAAAGAAAACCATACCAGCTGGCGTAAGGAGCGTTTCATCACAAGTCTTTTAAAAAGAAAGAGTATCCCCCTGATGCGGCACCGTCACATCCGAACCCGGCAGGATGGATCGCAAGGTTTCGGCAAATGCGACCGATTGATCTTCCTCTCCATGAACCACACTCACCTTGGACAATCTTCCGCTCAAGCGTTGCACATATTGACTAAGTTCCTCGCGATCAGCGTGTCCGGAAAAGGCATCCACGCGGGCCACCTTGGCTTTAACTTCTACAGGTTCTCCGAAAATATTGACCGGGTTTTGCCCCGACATGATTTTGGAGCCCAAGGTGTTGGCTGCACAATAGCCAACAAACAAGATGAGATTCCTCGAATCCCCAATATGGTTTCGTAGATGATGGCGAATCCGCCCTGCCTCACACATGCCCGAGGAACTGATGATGATGGCGGGGGTTTTCAAGTCGTTGAGTTTTTTGGAATGTTCCAGATGCCGAATGTAGGTGAGATTTTCCATACCGAAGGGATTAGCTTTTTCGTGAAGGAAATCATAAATGTCCTGGTTGAAACATTCAGGGTGCAAACGGAAGACTTCGGTGGCATTCACACTCAAGGGGCTATCCACAAATATGGGCACCTTTGGCAAAGCACCCTCGAGAGACAATTGATGCAGTGTATAGACAATCATCTGGGTACGCCCCACAGAAAACGCAGGGATGATGACTTTCCCGTTTTCTCCAAGTGTCTCCTGGATGACAGATTGCAGCTCATCCTTGGCAAAGGTTTTATCCGCGTGTTGACGGTTGCCGTAGGTGCTTTCGATCTGCAGAAAGTCGACATCTGAAACCGGCTCTGGATCTCTCAGAATTTCATGATCCCCTCGACCAATGTCACCACTGAATAAATAGCGAAAACGTCTCCCACCTTCGACAACGTCCAGAATGACCTGAGCCGATCCCAAGATATGCCCTGCGTCCGCAAAGCTCAGCGTCACCCCGGGTGCAATCGGCATGGGGCGCTGGTAATTCACGGCGACAAATTGCGAAACAGCACGTTCCGCATCTTTGATGAAATAAAGAGGCAACACAGGGTCCAAGCCCTTTTTGGCCCGTTTGCGGGAAACAAATTTAGCGTCGTATTGCTGAATATGCGCTGAATCAGCGAGCATGATGGCAGCCAAGTCCCGCGTCGCAAAGGTGCTGTAGATATTGCCTGAAAACCCCTGGCGCACCAAATTGGGAAGGTTCCCACAGTGGTCAATGTGGGCGTGACTGAGCACCACGGCACTCAGTTTGCTTGGATCAAAGGAAAAGGAGCGGTTACGTTCGATGGTCTCTTCGCGTCGGCCTTGAAACAAACCGCATTCTAACAATATCTGCTGGTCGTTGACACTCAACAGATACATGGATCCGGTCGTTGTTCGGGTGGCTCCCAGAAACTGCACTTGCATGCAGTTAATCTGATTCATCCCCCTCTCACCCGCAAGCAAAACCCCTTTTGAAGGGCGCACTTCTGATCTGACAAAGACTCGGTGAATCTCCCACCGTCTCTTTTATTACTGCCCGATGCCGGTTGGTTCAGAGAAAACCCAAAGGCACAAAGTCTTTGGGGTTGTCCATCTCTGCAATGGAGTATCCAGGCATCCATTGGTCAAGCTGCTCTCGACTGTCACCAAAATGACGCTGAAAGATTTCGCCAAACACGCCTCGAAAATCCGTCTTGCGGGCAAGGTAGCGATCACGTGCGGAAAACATGGCGTTGTCTTCCCATGTGCGATCATCACAGTTGTAAACACCACCCTTGACCCCACCCCCTGCTACGAACATGACACTCGACTCGGCGTGGTCCGTACCATTGCTTCCGTTCTCTTTGGAAGTACGTCCGAACTCCGTCAAAGTGACCACCAGAAGATCATCCCACTGATCTTGCAGATCGCGGTAAAGAGCTTGGATGCCTTGCGCCACATCCCCCAGCAAATTGGCATGTGAACCGGCTATTTGTCCCTGTCGTTGGTGAGTATCGAAGCCGCCCTTTCGCAAACCAATCACCCGGACAGGGGTCCGTTTCATCAACATGGCTGCTTCAGTCAATTTTCTGCCCAAGGAGGAATCAGGATACTCAGCGTCATTGGAAGGTGTGTAAGCCCCTTGATCCAAGGCATCCTGAATCACATCCATGGTTCTCCCCACTCCTTGTCCAGCTCCATGCACCAATTGCCTGTAGGGCTTTGTGGGATCATCAGGAGCCCCACCGTAGAGGCCCATAAGCGCACGCCCATCCACATCCAACGCTGTGGGGGCTTCCCCTAGAAAGCGTTTACCTGCTGGGAACGTGAAATCCGCAGTCCGACTGAAGTTGGGTATCATGTTTTTTCCCTTGAGAGCCACCAACTGATTACTGCTCAGACCGGCTGCAACAAAAGCGTTGTCAGGATGGTTCAGGTCATAAGCAGCATTGATACGACGATACATGAAGCCCTCTTCGGTATCCGCGTCCCCAGGTATTCCATTCTGCCAAAAATGCTGACTATCGAAATGCGATCGCGATTGCCCGTCATAGCCAATCCGATGCAGGAGAGCCATGTTTCCTGCCCCGTTCAAGCCGTTGATGGAAGAATGATTGTAGACTTCGCCAATCGGCGACAAGGCTGGGTGCAACTGTGCAAACCCATTGCCTGAGTCCAGCGCCTCACCCTCGGGTATGAAAAGTGTGGGGCGGGTCGTCGTGTTGTACATGGCATCTCCTCGCGGAAGTATCGTGTTAATCCCGTCATTGCCCCCCTGGAGAAAAATAAAAATAAGCTTCTTGTTGTTTGCCATGGCTGCGGCCTCCATGCGCTTCTGGAACATGGTAGGAGCCACCATGTTGAGTCCCAGGGCAGAAAAAGCCAGGGAGCTTGTCTTGAGAAAACGTCTGCGGTTGAAGATCTTCATACGCTTGTCCTTTAGTTGAAAATGGTGAGTTGTTATTGGTAATGCATTTCAGGCACCGAGAGGATCAAACCGATCAACTGCCCGACCCTTTCCATGTAATCCTTAGCTGAGGGGTCCCAGGATTTCCTGTCACCCTTTTCGTCCGTATGGGCAAATTCCAAAATCAGGCTCTTTGAGTGTTCTGGAAGAGAACCGTCAAAAAGCAGTTGATTGAAATGTTCCAGGATTTCCCCGGCCGTAGTGATGCCATGAAAACCCAGGTAACGACGGATGGACCAACGATCCATATAGTCATTGCCGGTATGGCGGGAGAGACGTGTGGAAAAATTCAGCCTTTCGAGCATGGCGCCAGTATTCACCCAGTCGAAACCATACTCGGACCAACCATCCGGGTCGTCCCGGGTGAAGAAATGCATCCCCATGGCATCGCTGATATCCGGAAGCTCACTGAGATTCATCTCCCAGTCCAAGGCACGCCCAAGACTATTGATGAATTCAACAGGTGTCTTGACTTTGGAACGATACACCGATTGGGTCCAAAAAAGATTCTGGGGATCCCGCGTATCAAACATGGATCGAAGTACGGTGCCAATGTGCCCCTTGGGCTCCGACTGCTCCCACGCCTGCATGGCGCGATCGACCATGGCTATAAGATGCGTCGGCGCAGAACCATCTTGATACGTGCGAAGACTGATTTCATCCCCCACAAACTTGTTCACCAGTTTGACGCAAATGAATTCCCTCGTTGAAAGATGATTGGCCATCATGTCAATTACATCCAGGGCATCCCTGAGACCTTCAGATCCTTCGCGTCCTTCAGGAATCTGAATTTCCCAATCCGTTCCTTCGAAAAGAACCTTGGCATCGTAATCGTGATCCTCCGGGTTGAATCTGAAAGCCCATTCTCCATTGGGATCATCCAATTCGATACTGTCCGATGCTGGCATAAGACGCACCAGGCGAGGCATGACAGATAGATCACTACTGCTCACGTTCACATTATGACCCTGAACCGCGAGCGTATTGACCTGTGGGTAAGGGCGAAAAAACTGATGGTAACGAGCCAGGTCAAAAACCTGATCCCCTTGATTGCTTTCGCGATTTTGAGTCGCCAACGCATCATGAGGTGGCGGATTCCCAGCCTCTTCCATATTGGCACTTCGTGCGATTTCGCGGCCGTTCAGGTAGGCAACGAAACCATCATCATAATTAATGGATAGCTGGATGGCGCGAAGGTTGGCGTCTTCTGGTAAGGTGAAATTTCGACGCATGTAAACACTGGAGTAATCACCTCGCATGTCATCCAATACCGTTGCATCATCTCCATCCCCATAGCCAATGCCGGTCGAGCCACTGAGCCAATCCGTGTCATCAAAACCGCCTTTTGTCCATCGAGGAGAAACCGTAACGGCATAGGGCACAGGCTCGCTGCGGCCTTTGAAGTATTTCCACCCTGGCCCCAGATCAAGAAGTACTTCTTCATAGTAGCCGGTACTGGGTCCGGTGGGCGGTACTCTTGCTGACTGTGGAAAGGAAAGCACTTGATCCGGCCTGACCTTACGAATCTGCCAACCTGTAAAACAACGTGACAGTTCCTCGATATCCTTCTGAGTGTATCGGTTATCCACCCCAAAAGCGTAAAGCTCAAGGATCTCCCGGGCATAGTTCTCATTGGGTTCGCCAACGCGGTTCAATACGTTATCCAGATAAATCAGCATGGTAGGGCTCGTGGCACTGTAGAGAAGCAAATCCCCAAACCGGTCCAGTGCATGATCATGAAAGAATTGATACTCCCTGTACTCGAGTTGTGCTGCTTCAGCCTCCGCCTGGCTCTCGGAAATCACCTCATCACCACTCATGTCTTCTATTTCTTCAAGGAACTCAGCCGTCTTGTCATAGTCGGTGGTAAAATGATTTTCCCAAAACTCAGCCATGACTGCCTGAAGTTGATGCGGGTCGTAAATCCCTCTGGCGTGTATTAGCTGCTGCAAGGCATCCACATCATGGATCCGCAAATGCTCATACCCGGGGAGATAATCTCGGGCAATCAACTCAGGAACCAGAATCGCGTCGGAGCTTGTGTATTCGGTATTGTGGAGCTCAATGGCCAGCAGGTTTTCACCCGACACTAAAAGCGATTTGAATTCGGAGATATCAAAGAGGCCTTCATCAGGGTCATCAGCAGCATTGGATGCTTTGGCTCGGTAGGACGGCCGCTTGATCGTTCCCATGTTGTCGCGGGCGACTTCGGTTCCATTCAGGTAGGCAATAAAACCATCATCATACACCATTTTGAGCAAGAGCCCCCCGATGGCCTCTGGGTCTTCCACTTCAAACCAGTGCCTGACAAAAAAACTCAAATAACCCTCCTGAGCCTCTTCTCCCTCTTCGATCCGCTCCATGTCGTTCAAAAGGGTCGAGAGAAGATCACGCTCACTTCTAGAGCTTGAGTAGCCAAAGCCCGAAGGCGCGTTGAGCCAGCCATTGGCTTGAGTGACTCCTTCGAACCCTGGCTGGTTCCACTGATAGGGAGGAGCTTCGGTTCCTTTCTTAAGGTCCCACCGATCACCATCCACGATGAGGTAGGTATCATGACCTGGTCGGTAAAGCGTGAAAAGTTCCTCACTGGCAGATCGCATGCGATAATCTCCCTCATCGCTCCAGGTCAAGGGGGTCAATTGCTGATCAATGTAGGTGTCCAGACCATGCATTTGGATCCACTCGGCTGAAGAGGGAGATGGGCCGTACCCGAGCCTGTTGAGCGCATGGTGCATCATCTCATGCTCATCAAGAAGCACTGCAGTGGGAAGCTGCGGATAAAATTCAAAATATTCGCTACCCATGTACGGAGCCTCAGGAGCCTCACCTTCTCCTGCCCCAACGGATAGAAAAGTCGTTTCTCCAGATTTCGGAATAGTGAAAACGGCCTTCCCTGGAAGACGTTTGACCTCACCTGATGCCAAAAGGCTCTCGAAGGGCTCAAAGAGTGATTGCGTCGTCACCAGCTTGACGTGCCCCCAACCCTGAGGGACATCCACCTCTAGGGTGACACCTGTTTCCTGCACTCGAAAATGCGAGATGCCTAGATCTTGAGCCTTGATTGCTTGCAGGCTCAAGGCAAGGGCCAAGGCCATGTGACGATAAAAACGAATCCCTTTCATCTTCTCCTCCAATTTAAAGTCGGTTAATCTCGAACACAAGAATCGTAGCTAATCCCGTGCCACATGCATTCATTTATGATGATAACAGCATTTTTTTCAAAGGGCGCTTTTGTGTTTAAAAACAAAACTTTGTTAACTCAGTGAGTTTCCAGGATCAGATCATCGAAATCGTAGGTGCCGAAGCGTTCATCGAGGAACCAGAGCGACTCATCGTTTACGAATGCGACGCACTGACCCTGGAAAAATTCATTCCCCACGCTGTCGTCCTTCCCGCCAACAGGGAAGAAGTGATCGCTGTCGTGCGTTGCTGCCACACCCATGGTGTTCCGATCGTCCCCAGAGGCGCCGGCACCAGCTTGAGTGGAAGTGTTCTGGCGATGGAAGGTGCTATCGTGCTGTGTTTATCCCGCTTGCAGTCCATTGAGCATATTGACCCAGACAATCAGCGAGCCTTGGTCGAGGCAGGTTGTGTGAACGCATGGATCACCAGGGCCGCGCAGCCTCATGGTTTGTATTACGCGCCCGACCCTTCCAGCCAGTATGCCTGCACGATTGGAGGCAACATCGCCACCAATTCAGGGGGACCGCATACCTTGAAGCACGGAGTCACGACCAACCATGTGCTGGGGCTTGAATGCATTCTTCCGAGTGGCGAGGCCATCTGGCTGGGTGCTGACATGGATTCAGGAGACGACACCCCTGGGCTCGATCTCAGAGGCGTGTTGATCGGCAGCGAAGGGATGTTTGGAGTCGTTACCCGAGCTCTTGTCCGTTTGTTGCCTGAACCTGAGACCCGTGAAACCCTGCTTGTGGTGTTTGACAGCGTCGATCAAGCCAGTTGCTCGGTAGGCGACATCATTCGTGAAGGAATCGTACCGGGCGCCATTGAAATGATGGACGCATTGATCACCCAGGCCGTAGAGGAAGCTTACCACTTCGGATTTCCCCTCGATGCAGGCGCCATTTTGATCGTGGAGCTGGACGGACACCAGGAACAGGTTCTCTCGGAATCAGAGCAAACGCAATCCATTTGCCGAGCCAACGGGGCACGGGAGGTTCGACGTGCTGAAACGACACAACAGCGCGCCGAGCTGTGGAAAAGTCGTAAGCGTGCCTTTGGAGCCATCGGGCGGATCAGTCCTAATTACCTCACTCAGGATGGGGTCGTTCCACGATCCAGGCTGCCGGACATCATGAATTACATCTCAGAGATCTCAAAGGCGTGCCATCTCAGGATCTGCAACGTTTTTCACGCCGGTGATGGAAATATTCACCCTTTGATCCTTTTTGACGAACGAGATCCCGATCAAGTCCAGCGAGCCGTCCAAGCGGGAGAGGACATTCTGATGCGCTGTCTCGAACTTGGCGGAAGCGTTTCAGGGGAACATGGCATCGGAGTCGAAAAGATTCCCCTCATGAACAAGCAATTCACCCCGGAGGATTTGCAGGCCATGAAAGACCTTCGGCATGTTTTTGATCCACAGGAAAAATGCAACCCACATAAAATGTTTCCCAGTGCCCGCCGCTGTGCCGATTTTGTCGCAAGGAAACAAGCATCGGTCTGATGACAAAATGCGATGGAGCTTTGCCCTCCTTTTCCCGAGGATTCAAGGCCATGGTCATTTTGTGCTTTCATAAACCATCAGAGAACCAGATCATCCATCCATGAAACACCGCTCATCCATCACTCGACGTCGTTTCATCAAGCACTCGGCACTTGGCTTGGGAAGCTCTGCCGTGGGTTTCTCAGCTCCGTGGTTCAGCCGGGCACAAAGTTCTCCTAATGGCCAATTGCGCATTGCCGCCATTGGCACGGGCGGGCGGGCCGCGGCTAATATTGCAGGAGTGGCTCATGAGCACATCGCAGCTTTGTGCGATGTCGATCAAAACCTGCTTGGAAAAGCGTCCGAAAAATGGCCGCAAGCCAAACGCTACTCAGACTTCCGCGTCATGCTCGAGAAGGAATCCGAGAAAATCGATGCGGTGCTGGTAGGCACCCCTGACCATACGCATGCACCTGCCGCTGCCATGGCGATGCGCCTTGGCAAGCATGTGTACTGCGAAAAACCCCTCACCCATACAGTGCATGAGGCCCGCGTGCTCAGTGATCTGGCTCGACAGAATCAATTGGTTACCCAAATGGGAACCCAGATCCATGCCGGCAACAATTATCGCCGTGTGGTCGAGCGCATTCAATCTGGAGCCATTGGTACGATCCATCGGGTCCACGTGTGGGTCAATATCGGCCATTCCTATTCAAACGGTGTCTTTACCACTCAAACCCCCAAGCCAGCGCATCTGGATTGGGACTTGTGGCTGGGCCCCGCCGTAGAACGCCCTTACACCGAAGGAGCTCACACTTTCAACTGGAGACAATTCTGGGACTATGGCAACGGACGCTTGGGTGATTTCGGCTGCCACTACATGGATCTGGTGCATTGGGCACTGAATTTGCGTCATCCCTCAAGAGTGCATGCCAAAGGCCCTGAACTCGATCCGATATCCACTCCACCCTGGCTCGAGGTCGACTATCATTATTCCCGTCCCGGGCAGGAGCCCCTCCACCTCACCTGGCATGGCAATCGCACACCAGAAATCCTTCAGTCCTTGAGAACCGAAGCTGGCGAGCCCATCCCTTTCAACAGCGGCCAGTGTTTTATCGGCAGCAAAGGCATCCTCGTCTCTGATTACGGAAAACATCTCCTATTGCCAGAAGACACATTCAAGGATATTCCGGCCCCAGAACCCTTCATCGAGAATTCCATCGGTCACCACAAGGAATGGACCGAAGCCATCAAGCAGGGAGGCAGCACCACTTGTCATTTTGATTACGGAGCCGCACTCACTGAGGCAGTGCTGCTCGGCAGTGTGTCTTACCGAAGCGGGGAAGCTATTGACTACGTGGCGGAATCAGCCAACACAGCTCGCCCCGGAAAAGCTCGCGACCTGCTCCACAAGGAATACCGACGTGGTTGGTTTCTCTGAAACATCCTCCGGCAACATTCCATCGGGCACCTTCGCTCTTTGTTGGTTGAACGGTCAGACGGTGCCGTCATCAAGCGCGTCCATTTCCATCTTTGATCGAGGCTTTGCATACGGGGACGGAGTCTTTGAGACATTGAGGTTAGAGCGAGGTCAACCTTTGTTCTGGACAGGTCACTGGGAGCGTATGAATGCGGGTGTGGGTGCGATGGGCCTGCCCCCCTTGGAGTCCGCGTCGATTTGGGTGGATCGCATACAGAAACTGGCTAAGGCCAACCATACCAAGGAGGCCATTATCCGACTGCAAATCTCCCGAGGCATCGGCGGCCGTGGCTACGCACCCCCCATCGAGCCATCCTTAACCAGTTTGATCACTCTTCATCATGCGCCAGAGTGGGCCCAGCCGAAACCCAAGTCATGGCGACTATCGGTCTCCAGCATCCGCATGCCGTCCGCGCTCCCCAACGTATCGATGAAAACTTGCAACAAGTGGATGCAAATTCAGGTCAAGCGGGAGGCCCTCCAACTTGGGCTGGATGATGCCATGATTCTCAATGAAAAAGGGAATCTTACCGAGGTGAGTTGCGCCAATTGTTTTGTCATCGAAGAAAATTGTCTGATCACCCCCCCCATCTCGGATGGTTGCCTCGACGGGGTCACGAGACAACAGACGATGGCACTTGCACGGCAGCTGGGAGTCCATGTGAAAGAACAATCCATCGCGTTGGAGGAAGCTCTTAGATCCGATGGGATTTTCCTCACTCTCAGCACCTATGGAATGCTGCATGTTTCCAAGCTGGATGATAGAGCTTGGAGTTGTCACCCAATAACCCTCCAAGTTTACGATGCCTACCTTTCCTCTGTGGCTCAAACGCTCAACCACCACTGAGCAGGAACACGATATGGAACATCCCATGCCCCACCGTCTGAGGTTTTTTTTAGTGATGGCTTGCAGCATCAGCCTCGTATTCCAATCCTATGCTCTGACACCCGATAACCGACCTAACATCATTCTTGTTTTTGTGGATGACATGGGTTGGGGTGATTTTTCCTGTTTCGGCAACACAGAAGCCCAGACCCCCCACATTGATACCCTTGCTGCGGAAGGCATACGGTTCGAGCAATTTTACGTCAATTCGCCCATTTGCTCTCCATCCCGCACGGCCATTTCGACCGGCCAATACCCTCAGCGATGGCAAATCACTTCCTATCTAGCCCATCGCAAGGCCAACACCGAACGCGGAATGGCGCAGTGGCTGAACCCGAAGGCCCCCATGCTGGCGCGCTACCTTGCTGAAGCAGGATACCATACAGGGCACTTCGGCAAATGGCATATGGGCGGACAACGCGACGTGAGTGACGCTCCCCCGATTACAGACTATGGCTTCGAAGAATCCCTCACCAATTTTGAAGGCATGGGCCCGAAGCTTCTTCCACTGACTCAACTCCCCGGCCAGGAGGTTCCCCAAAAAATATGGCAGGATGCTGAGCGTCTCGGGGAAGGGTATCAATGGATGCTTCGATCCGAAATCACGGGTGGTTTTGTCGACGCCGCACGCACGTTCTTGGAATCTGCCAAAAAAGATGGCCAACCCAGCTACATCAATGTGTGGCCAGATGATGTGCACAGTCCATTCTGGCCGCCAACCGATCGTTGGGCGGAATCCAAGCGTGACAAATATCTTGCAGTATTGGAAACCATGGACCAGCAGCTAGGAGGCTTGTTTCATTACATCAAGGAAGACCCTTACTACCGCGACAACACCTTGATCCTAATCTGCTCGGACAATGGCCCCGAAAAAGGAGCAGGACGGGCAGGACCTTTTCGGGGTTTCAAGACCCACCTTTACGAAGGTGGCATCAGGTCCTCCCTTATTGCCTGGGGTCCCCGCTGGATAACGAAAAAGGGGCACGTCAACAAGGAGAGCGTTTTTTCCGCCATCGATCTGGTTCCAAGCTTACTGGAGTTTACTGGAGTTTCCACTGACCAGGAGATTCAATTCGATGGCGAGCCCCTGCTTGGCACTCTGCTGGGCAACACCCATCAGTCACGAGTCCAACCTCTTTTCTTTCGACGCCCCCCCGACCGAAATGCCTTTTACGGAGTGAAAGACTTGCCAGATCTCGCTGTAAGGCATCACCATTGGAAACTGCTCTGTGAGTATGACGGGTCTCAAACAGAACTGTACGATCTGGCAGAAGATCCCGGTGAAACAAACGATTTGGCAGAAAGATACCCTGAAAAAGTCGATCACCTGAAAAGAATGTTGCTGGAATGGCACCACTCCATGCCACTGGACAAAGGATCTCAGTGGGACTGAGCCTGAACACACTTTATCCATAGACCAAACCATGAAACAAACCCTTCGCAGAACGTCCACTTTTCTAACGCCTTTGGGGGACCTTTTCCCCCATCTCTATCTGGCATGGATCCTGACAGTCTCTACACCTGCTGAGACGCTTGAGCAGCAGACCATTTACTGCAGCAAACATGGCCACTTCCTGCAGGATGCCACCATACTGGATGCCCAGCGCTACGCACCCAGTCGGCTCGTCGATATCCTCCATGTCCGTCTTCACGTCACCCCCGATTTTGAAGCGCGTACGGTGGAAGGATCGACTGAAATCACCTTTCAACCTATCAGCCAAAAGGTGGAACACCTTTCTTTGGACGCCGTCGATCTCGACATTCGAAACATCACCAGCAACCTACGCATTGATCATTGGCATGTTTCCGACCGACAGCTTTTTATCTATTTTGAAGAACCTCTGGCTACTGATCAGGAGGTGACTCTGAAAATCGAGCATCATGCCGAGCCGCAGAAGGGCATGTATTTTCGCACTCCCTCCATGGGCTACAAGGAAGGCGAGGCGCATCTCTTTACCCAAGGAGAACCCAGGGAAGCTCGCCATTGGTTCCCCTGTTTTGATGCCCCCAACGAAAAATTCACTTCTGAAATCACCTGTCTTCTTCCCGAAGGCATGGTCGCGCTTTCCAATGGCCGCCTTATCCAATCCGGCCCCGATGCAGAAACCAAGCTCACAAGCTTCACCTGGCTGCAGGACAAACCACACGTCAACTACTTGATTTCATTGGTTGCGGGCCCGTTCGTCAAAATGGAAGACACTTATAAAGAAATTCCCATGGCCTTCTGGACCCTGCCTTCGGAAAAAGATCAAGCCATTCATTCTTTTCGCCACACCAAAGCCATGATGGCATTTTTCGAGGAAACCATCGGAGTCCCCTACCCTTGGGATAAATACGATCAGGTTTGTGTGAATGATTTTGTGGCCGGAGGCATGGAAAACACCAGTCTGACATCGCTTACCGATCGCACCCTGTTCACAGCTGACACAGAAAATCTTCGGTCCAGTCAGGGTTTGGTTGCCCACGAACTGGCGCATCAATGGTTTGGTGATCTGGTAACCTGCAAGGACTGGAGCCACCTCTGGCTCAATGAAGGCTTCGCTACTTACTACGATGCTCTCTTTGAAGAACATCTCCATGGTCGCGATGCCTTTCTTTATCAAATGTATCAGAATGCGAGAGGGTTCATCGGTAAACACAGCGATGCCACCCCTATGGTGGACCGCACCTTTACCGACCCCATGCAACAATTTGGATACAGAGCCTACCCCAAAGGAAGCTGGATTCTCCACATGCTCAGGTCACAACTTGGCGACACATTGTACCACGCCTGCATTCAGGCGTATCTGGAACGCTATGCCTACCAGAATGCCGTCACCGAAAACCTGAGTGCCGTCATTGAGGAGAAGTCCGGAAGGTCCTTTGACCGATTCTTTGATCAGTATGTGTATCATGGAGGGCATCCAAGCCTTGGTCTGCGTTATCAATGGGATGGCAAACATCGACTGGCCAAAATATCCATCCAGCAGAAACAAAGCATCAGTGAGAAGGTTCTGCTTTTCGACGTGGCAGTGAAGCTGCGGTTTCGTTACGGCGATCAGACCGTAGATCATGAGATCCGAGTCGACCAGGAGAACGAAGACTTTTATGTTTCTCTCCCACAAGCCCCTACTCAAGTACGATTCGATCCAGATTATACCCTACTAGCTCATGTAGATTTCCAGAAACCCAATCCGCTCTGGTTGGCTCAACTTGAAGATAATTCGGACATGATGGGACGCCTCATGGCCGTAGAAGCCCTCAAGAATCAAAAGTCAAAGGCCATCCTTTCGGCATTGACCAAGCGCTTGCAAGAAGACCCCTTCCATGGGGTCCGCATTGAGGCAGCCAAGGCCTTGGGACACATGCACACCCCTGATGCCTTGAGTGCACTATTGAACTCGGTCCACCAAACCGACGCAAGGGTTCGACTGGCAGTCCACTCTGGAATTTCCAGTTATTACCACCCCAGCGCCCTGGAATCCGCAAAAGCTACGCTGGAAGAGGAATCCAATCCGTTGATTATCCAGCAAGTCATTCGAGCCATGGGCGATTATGGGAATGAGGAAATCCCATCCATCTTGCTGGCCCAATTCGAAAAACCCTCCTATCACAACACGATCGCAGAGAACGCGATCCAAGCCATGCGGACACAAGACAACCCCGTGTTCATCATGCCCATTCTGGAAGGATTGATCCAAGCTGAAGGTCAGTTCACGACACGAGGCTTGGCCTCAGCGCTTACGACCTTGGGTTTCCTCGCAAGACACCAAGAGGATCGATCCATCGTTCGCAGCTTTCTGGCAGGGAAACTAAACCACCCCAAGAAAGCCGTTCAAACCGCCGCAATGCGTGCCCTCGAGCAACTTCAGGATCCAAGGTCCATACCCATTTTACGCAATTGGGTTCATGGTGACCCGGAAGACGAACGTTTCAAGGCTGCACAGAAAGCCATCACTTCATTGAACAAGCAGATCGAAGCACCGCAAGCACTCCAGCGATTGCGAAACCAGGTGGACACCATGGAAAAAAACTACCGCTCTCTCAAGGAACGCATGGAAACACTCCAAGACCAATGGGACACCATGGAAGCCTCCAAGGACCTGGATCAGAGCCCTCAGAAAGAGGATGTTCCGGAGTCTTGAATCTGGCTGTTGTGAACCCCGTGCAAACACCGATTTAGCATTGCCATAACAGCTACGGGTAATGCAGCCTAAACCCATGAGCACCGCGTCTCCTTCTGCTGAAAACCCGCCCGCTGTAGGGATCATCATGGGAAGTGATTCCGATTGGCCGACCATGAAAGCCGCCGCAACGGTATGCGAACGCTTTGGTATCAGCTATGAGGCCAGGGTCGTGTCAGCTCACCGCACCCCAAAGGACATGGCCGCTTACGGGGAGGAAGCTCACCAAAGAGGATTGAAAGTCATTATTGCCGGCGCCGGCGGCGCAGCCCATCTACCCGGCATGATCGCCAGCCACACACCCCTTCCTGTCATTGGCGTTCCGGTTCAAAGCAAGTCCCTCAGTGGCATGGACTCCTTGCTCTCAATCGTGCAGATGCCCGCCGGAATCCCGGTGGCTACGGTCGCTATCGGCAATGCCCAGAACGCAGGCTTACTGGCCATATCCATACTCGGATCTCAGGACGCCGCATTGAGGGATAAAATACTTGCCTACAAAGAGGAAATGGCAGAGGCATCTCGGATGAAAACGGAAAATCTGACCTGATCAGAGAAGCTCTTCGAGCGCATAGCAAACCGCTTCGCGATCGTTTCGTAAGATCAGAAAAGGCCAGGCAAGACAAGGAGGGTTCCAACACTTGCCATCGAGAGCCTGCCACTCAGCGAGAATATTAGGCTTCACCGGATCAATCGTCATCCAGATCACACGCCCGTCCTCGCATGTCACCAGGAGAACATCCTCGAGCATCAAAAGTTGGCCATGTCCATAGCGGCCCTCTTTCCACTGCCGCTTGCCTGTCTCCAGGTCGATACACACCATGATCCCATCATCCAGCCCATAAACAAAGCCATCCCGCTCGGCCACGTTGCTGAACTTAGCTTTCAGTGAGCGCCCCTTCCAAATCAAGCTCGCACTCCAATCCGCTCCCTCACCTTCCAACTGCAACAGGGCAGACCCCACACCATAACCACTTGAAATCAGTAACCGTTGCCCGGGCAGGATGAGCGGAACGGCCACATCCGGATAGACCGACCCCCATGGCATGTCCCACAGATGGTCTGGCTCCTTCACATCGAAACCAGCGACTCCCCCCTCATAAAAATAGATAATCTGCAAATCGTCTCCCCACGGGGCCGTCATCGGAGAACTATAGCTGGATTTGACAGCAGGATAGGATTGCAGCAGGGCTCCGGTTTCCAAATCATAGACGACCAGTCCGGCACGAGCACCCTCACCTGCGGGTACGATCACCTTTTGATCCATCACAAGGGGTGAAGGGCTGAATCCCCATTCAGGAGTCTTGCCCCCTTGCTCCACCAGAACATCGTGGCTCCACCTCAATTCGCCGGTCGCAAGATCCACGCAACTTAGCATCCCGTGGCTCCCCATGCTTAAGACACGTTCACCGGAAATGGTGGGTGTGGCTCTGGGTCCATCTCCGGCAATCACCGACTCATAGGCAGAGGGGTATCGATGTCGCCACAAAAGCTCCCCCGTACCGAGCGCATAACAGGAAAGGGTTTCCTCTTTTCCCTGCTGTTCCTGCGTCAAGGCCCTTCCCCCTTGAACGACAAACCCCGACCACCCCTTTCCCATAGGGATTTTCCAGAATACTTCAGGCGGGGTGTCCAAAAACCCCATACCCATAGCAGTGATTGGAATTTGAGTGTTGCGCTCCGGCCCCAAAAATTGCTCAAAGCTCATGGACTCCACCGCCCAGCTTGCGTCGGTTGCCATGACACTGGGCCCCAGTTCGATATCCACATCAGGCTCAGGATCTTCGCCCTCGATGTCTCGAGAAGCATGCTTCCAGCCAAGAACAGGCACCAGATCTCCAGACACTCCGACGATGGTCAGCTGGCTGACTGCCACCCCAAGAACCCCTGCAACAACAGCAAAAATCCCAAGTCGAAGCCCCAAGGGGATCCGGGAAAAAACGAGCCACCAAAGAACCCACAGCACTCCCGAGCACAAGAAGATGGCTGCTGTAGCAATATTCTTGGATTGACGCGGTTGATCGATGCCAAACCATGCTACTCCCAAGGCTAGCGAAGTCATGATGAGGACCACCACTGCTGGCCACCAACGGATCCCGTTATCCTTAGGCGTTGTCACTTCTGAATCCATTTAAGGTTCTCCACCCTGCCTCCGACTATTCTAATCCTCGCTGGGGTAGCGCAAGTGTTCGACCTGTTCCTGTACACTGGCCGGAGGAGGTGAAGTCACTGCAGTAATGACCAGCGTCATCCCAAAATTAATCACCATCCCCAGGGAACCGATGCCTTCGGGACTGATCCCGAACCACCAATCCGCAGGGCCTGCCTCCGGGTGCATGAATTTGAAGTAGTAAATGTAGGCAGCTGTAAACCCGAGCCCACAGAGCATGCCTGCAATGGCTCCTTCCTTGGTGGTGCGCTTGCTGAAAATCCCGAGAATAATGACCGGAAAGAAGCTGCTTGCGGCAAGACCAAAGGCAAAGGCGACCACCTGTGCCACAAAACCCGGAGGATGAATGCCGAAATACCCCGCAAGAATGACCGCGCCACCCGCGGCCACACGGGCCAGCCGCAGCTCGGATTTCTCGGACATGTTGGGATTGAGGATGCTCTTACCCAAGTCATGAGACACCGAAGATGAAATGACAAGGAGCAGCCCAGCGGCGGTGGAAAGAGCCGCTGCGAGCCCACCTGCAGCGACTAACGCTACCACCCACGCAGGCAAGTTGGCGATTTCAGGATTCGCCAGGACCATGATGTCCCGATCGACATAAAGCTCGTTGACATTCT
>MDTE01126124.1_pt1 | contig 22867 bp, 35 predicted proteins | sample 811231 | NCBI WGS metagenome assembly MDTE01 (sample SAMN05326651, study PRJNA326480) | marine metagenome | isolation source: seawater | place: Indian Ocean: Red Sea | collected 2010 | reverse complement strand
TAAATCAATAAAAATTTAGCTATAAAATCACAGTTTTAGTTTGACAAAATTAGATTAATTAGTATTTTGGCGATGTTTTTGGTTGGAATGTAGTGTTAATCTAGGCACTAAACGCTGCCAATATAACCTGTCAGTTATTTCTCTCAAAAACACATTAATTTAAAATTAAAATTTATGCCAACTATTAATCAGTTGTTAAAAAATAAAAGAGTTAAACAAAGTAAAAGAAATAAGGTTCCTGCTTTACAGAAACAACCACTTAAAAGAGGTGTTTGTGTTAAAGTTTATACAACAACACCAAAAAAACCCAACTCAGCACTAAGAAAAGTTGCGAGGGTGAGATTGTCCAATGGTTTTGAAGTTACAGCTTATATACCAGGAGAAGGGCACAACCTTCAAGAACACTCTGTTGTTTTGATTAGAGGAGGAAGAGTAAAAGATTTACCAGGTGTTAGATATCATATTTTGAGAGGAAACCTTGATACGCAAGGAGTTGCGAATAGAAAAAAAAGAAGATCTTTGTATGGAACAAAAAAAGGTAAATAATGTCTAGAAAAAAAACTCAACCAAAAAAAAAGATTACACCTGATCCAAAATTTAATTCAACGATAATTCCAAAATTGATTAATAATATAATGTATGATGGTAAAAGAGGAATAGCTGCAAAAATTGTTTACGATGCAATTGATAAAATTAAATCTAAATCAAAAGATGATCCTATAAATATATTTAATGAAGCTATAAACAATATTAAACCAACTGTTGAAGTTAGATCTAGAAGAGTTGGTGGTGCAACATATCAAGTTCCAGTTGAAGTAAAAAGTAAAAGAGCTCAAGCATTAGCTATTAGGTGGCTAGTAGAGTCAGCTAGAAAAAGAAAAGATAAGTATATGTCGGATAAAATTTTTAACGAACTTTATGATGCATTCGAAAAAAAAGGAGCAGCTGTCAAAAAAAGAGAAGATGTTCATAAAATGGCTGAGTCAAATAAAGCATTTGCTCATTTTAGATGGTAATTAATTATGGCTAGAACACACACTTTAGATAAATATAGAAATATCGGGATTATGGCTCACATTGATGCTGGTAAAACAACTACAACTGAAAGGGTTTTATATTATACAGGCAAAAGTCATAAAATAGGCGAAGTTCATGATGGAGCAGCAACAATGGATTGGATGGAGCAAGAACAAGAGAGAGGCATTACAATTACATCAGCTGCTACCACTTGTTTTTGGCAAGACCATAGAATTAATATTATTGATACCCCTGGTCATGTTGATTTCACAATTGAGGTAGAAAGATCTTTAAAGGTTTTAGATGGAGCAGTAGCTGTATTTGATGGGGTTGCAGGTGTAGAGCCACAATCAGAAACTGTTTGGAGACAAGCAGATAAATATAAAGTTCCTAGAATTTGTTTTGTTAATAAACTTGATAGAACTGGAGCTGATTTTTTTAGATGCGTCGACATGATAAGAGATAGATTGGGTGCTAAACCTTTGGTTCTTCAAGTACCAGTTGGAATTGAGTCAACTTTATCCGGGGTTATTGATTTAGTAAAAATGAAAGCTCAAATATGGAAAAACGAGGCATTAGGTGCAGAGTGGGAATACAAAGATATTCCTGAGGATTTAAAAGAAATTTCTCAAAAATATAGAACAGAACTTGTTGAGATGGCAGTAGAACAAGATGAAAAATTGATGGAAGCTTATTTAAATGGTGATGAAATCAAGGAGGAAGATCTTGTAAAATGCATCAGAAAAGGTACTTTAAATTTTAGTTTTGTGCCTGTATTGACCGGCTCAGCTTTTAAAAATAAAGGAGTTCAGCCATTATTGGATGCTGTTGTTAACTATCTTCCTAGTCCAATTGATATCGGATCAATTAAAGGAACAAAATTAGGAACTGAAGATGAAATAGAAATGAAATTTGAGGATAATGCCCCATTTTCTGCATTAGCTTTTAAAGTAGCAAATGATCCTTTTGTAGGCTCTTTAACATTCATAAGAATTTATTCTGGGACTGTTAAGACTGGTACAGGTGTTTATAATTCATCTAAAGAAAAAGAGGAAAGAGTAGGTAGAATGCTTTTAATGCACGCAAACTCAAGAGAGGATATTAAAGAGGCAAATGCGGGAGATATAGTTGCATTAGCCGGTTTAAAAAATACAATCACTGGACATACTTTATGTAATAAAGACAGCTCAGTATTACTTGAACCGATGGAGTTTCCTGAACCAGTGATAGAAATTGCTGTTGAGCCAAAAACTAAAGCTGACCAAGAAAAGATGGGTGAAGCTCTAGGAAGATTAGCAAAAGAAGATCCTTCATTTAGAGTTACTTCAGATGAAGAGTCAGGTCAAACAATTATAAAAGGTATGGGAGAATTACATTTAGATATTATTGTCGATAGGATGAAAAGAGAATTTAAAGTTGAGGCAAATGTAGGTGCTCCTCAGGTAGCATATAGAGAGACATTGGAAAAACCGTCTGAAGTTGAATATACACACAAGAAACAAAGTGGTGGAGCTGGTCAATTTGCTAAAGTAAAATTATTAGTTGAACCTCAAGAGCCTGGAAAAGGTAGGGAGGTAGAAAGTAAAATTAAAGGTGGTGCGATTCCAAAAGAATTTATTCCTGGTGTCGAAAAAGGAATTGAAACAGTAGCAGATAGTGGAATATTAGCAGGATTCCCAATGATAGATTATAAAGTTACAATACTAGATGGTTTACATCATGATGTTGACTCAAGTGTGTTAGCATTTGAATTAGCTAGCAGAGCTTGTTTTAAAGAAGCTTGCACAAAAGGAACGTTAAAACTACTTGAACCTGTAATGAGGGTAGAAGTTGTTACACCTGAAGATTATATGGGAGATGTTATTGGAGACTTAAATAGTAGAAGAGGCCAAATTAGTACCCAAGAGCAAAGAGGGAATGCTACAGTTATAACAGCAATGGTTCCATTAGCTAATATGTTTGGTTATATTAATAATTTAAGATCAATGTCTCAAGGTAGAGCTCAATATTCTATGTTTTTTGATCATTATTCAAAAGTTCCTCAAAATGTACAAGATGAAGTAACAAAAAAAATTGCAGGATAATTATGGAAAAACAAAATATAAGAATTAAATTAAGAGCTTACGACAATAAAATTTTAGATGCTTCAACTGAAGAAATAGTTAATACCGTAAAAAGAACAGGTGCAACCATAAAAGGACCTATTCCACTTCCGACAAAAATTGAGAGATACACTGTATTGCGCTCACCCCATATAGACAAAAAAAGTAGAGAGCAATTTGAGTCTAGAACACATAAGAGATTAATAGATATAGTTGAACCTACACCTCAAACTGTAGAAGCATTGATGAAGTTAGATCTAGCCTCTGGCGTGGATGTGGAGATTAAAATTTAATTATGAATGAAATAGCTTTAATAGGAAAAAAAATTGGTATGACTAGAGAATTCTATAAAACTGGTCAATCTGTGCCTGTAACTGTCATAAAAATGGAAAAAGCAAGAGTAATAAATGTAATTAACGAAGATAAAAGAGGTTATAAAGCTGTTCAACTTGGTTATGGTAAAATAAAGAATTCAAAACTTACAAAGTCTATGAAAGGGTATTTTGCTAAAAAAAATACAGAAGCTAAAAAAAGATTGAAAGAATTTAGAGTTGAAAATATTGAAAATTTTAAAGAAGGAAACGAATTTGGACTTGAGATTTTTAAGGATATCAAATTTGTAGATACAAAATCAAAAACGATTGGAAAAGGATTTGCTGGGGCAATGAAAAGACATAATTTTGGGGGTTTAAGAGCTACTCACGGTGTATCAATTTCTCACAGGTCCCATGGTTCAACAGGTCAAAGACAAGATCCAGGTAAAGTTTTCAAAGGAAAAAAAATGGCAGGGCATATGGGAGATAAACTTAGAACAATGCAAAATATTGAAATTATAAAAACTGATTTAGAAAATGAATTACTTTATTTAAAAGGTTCAATTCCGGGTTCCAAAAATACAGAGGTATTAGTTAAAAAATCTGTAAAAAATATAAATAAATTAACAATTGATGAAAAAATTAAAGCTATTGAAATAGCAAAGAAAACACCGGAAAAAAAGAAAAAATAATGAAACTAGATAAACTAAATATTGACGGAAAAAAAAGTTCAATCGAAGTGTTGGATAAAATTTTTTCAGCAAAAGTAAACAAAAAATTGGTTAATAATGTTTTGTATAAAACTAATGCCAACTACAAAGGTAGACATGCAAAAACTAAACAACAAAATGAAGTTTCAGGTCCAACATCCAAAATTTACGCTCAGAAAGGAACAGGTGGTGCAAGACATGCTAGTAAAAAGGCACCTATTTTTGTTGGAGGAGGTATAGCCCATGGTCCTAAAGGTGAACTTGCTTATAAAAAAAGAAAATTAAACAAAAGTGAAAAAAAATTAAGTGTTGCTTCTCTAATTACAGAAAAAAATCAAAATAAAGATTTATTAGTATTTAGTGATTTTATCAAAGAAATTAAAAAAACAAAAGAAATGCACTCAATAATTAAAAAATTCGATATTACTAATTCTCTTATTATTTTAGACAAATCCTCAAAGGATAAAATTGAAAGATCAGCAAGAAATATTCCCAATATCAAATTAACTGATATTAACCATTTTAGTGCTTTTGATATTGTTAAATTTAGAAAAGTTGTTTTTACAGAGAGTTCAATTAAAGAATTAGAAAAAAGGTACGCATAATGGAAAAATTACATTTATATGATAAAATTTTATCACCTTTTGTCACTGAGAAATCTACTAACTTATCCGAACAAAATAAAATTATTTTTAAAGTTCCATTTAGTACAAATAAAAAAATTTTAAAATCAAATATAGAAAAAATTTTCAAAGTTAACGTTACAAAAATAAATATTATAAATAAACAAAATAGAACTAAACTAACAAGAGGAAGGAAAGTTAAAGTTTCCGGTTATAAAAAAGCAATTATAACTTTAAAAAAGGGTCAAAGTATTGATTTGACAACTGGAGTTTAATTTAATGGCATTAAAAACTTTTAAACCTTATACAAAATCTACAAGGGGAACTATTTTAGTCGATAGAACTAATCTTTGGAAAGGAAAACCTTTTAAATCCTTAGTTTCTCCAAAGAATGCAATGAAAGGAAGAAATAATAATGGACACATAACTTCAACGAATAGAGCTGGTGGCCATAAGAAGATGTACAGACATGTAGACTTTTATAGAAAAAAATTTGATATGCCTGCAATAGTAGAAAGAATTGAATACGATCCAAATAGATCTTGTTACATAATGTTAGTTAAATTTAAAGATAATTCGTTTGCATATTACTTAGCACCACAAAAAATTAAAGTTGGTGATGAAATAGAAAATGGTCAAAAAAAAGAAATTAAAATTGGAAATTGCATGCCATTAAGAGATATTCCTGTAGGTATAGATATTCATAATATAGAAATTCAGCCTGGTGGAGGTGGAAAAATTGCTAGATCAGCTGGTACTTCAGTAAGCATTAGTGGTTTAGATGGAAATTATAGTTTAATCAAATTGTCATCTGGTGAAATAAGAAAAATAGACTCAAGATCATTAGCTACTATAGGAGTTTTAAGTAATCCTGATCAAAAAAATATTAAAATAGGAAAAGCTGGTAGATCAAGATGGTTAGGAAGAAGACCTCATACAAGAGGTGTTGTTAAAAATCCCGTTGATCATCCTCATGGTGGTGGTGAGGGTAAATCTGCTGGAGGAAGACACCCGGTATCTCCAACAGGTCAGTCATCTAAAGGTTTAAAAACCAGAGATAATAAAAGAACTGATAAATTTATCGTAAAAAGAAGAAATAAAAGAAAGGACAATAAATAATGGCTAGAGCAGTATGGAAAGGTCCTTTCGTAGAGGAAAGTTTGATGAAAAAGGTTGATAAATATAAAACTGATCCAAAGAAAATACCTATTAAAACTTGGTCAAGAAAATCAACTATAATTCCAGATTTTGTGGGTGTAAGTTTTTTGATTTATAATGGCAAAAAGTTTATTCCTATTACAGTATCTGAAGATATGGTTGGACATAAGTTGGGTGAATTTTCACCAACTAGGTCTTTCTTTGGTCATACTCCAGCAGATAAAAAAGCTAAACCAGCTGAAGCAACAGATAAAAAATAATTATGAGTAAAAAAAATAAAGTTATTAAAAATAAAGAGCACGTAGTTAGATCTATAAATAATAATATTAGATCGAGTGTAAGAAAACTAAATCCAATATTAAAAAATATAGTTGGAAAAAAAGTTGAAGTAGCAATTAGAGATTTACAGTTTTCAGAAAAAAGAATAACAAGGGATATCAGAAAAACAATTAGTTCAGCAGTAGCAAATGCAGAAAATAATTTTCAATACGATATAGATAATTTAATTGTTAAGGAAGCTTATTGTGGAAAAAAAATTGTAATGAAAAGATTTAGACCTAGAGCTAAAGGTAGAGCAGCACCAATTCTTAAGCCATATTCAAGTGTAACAATTATATTGTCAGAGACAAAAAAAGTGGAGAGTCATGGGTCAAAAAGTTAATCCAGTAGGTTTTAGATTAGGAGTAAACAGAGGATGGGACTCTGTTTGGTATGCTAAGAAAAAAGATTTTGGGAATTATTTAATTGAAGATTTTAAGATAAGACAATTTATTAAGAAAAATGTAATTAACTCTGGGGTTTCTAAAGTGATGATAGAGAGGACTTCAAATAAATGTTATGTTACAATATACACTTCAAGGCCTGGTTTCGTTATTGGAAAAAAAGGCAGTGACATCGATAAAATTAAAAACAACTTATCTAAATTTACAAAAAACGAGATAACTTTAAATATTAAAGAAGTAAAAAAGCCTGAGACAAATGCCTATTTAGTTGCTGAAAATATTGCTCAACAACTTGTCAAAAGAATTTCATACAGAAGAGCTATGAAGAGAGCTATGCAGTCTTGTATGAGATTGGGCGCAAAAGGTATTAAAGTTTCATGCAGTGGAAGATTAGGTGGAAATGAAATAGCAAGGACTGAATGGTTAAGAGATGGTGGTATACCTTCCCACACTTTAAGATCTGATATTGATTATGCTGAAGCTGAAGCATTAACCACATACGGGATCATAGGTATAAAGGTTTGGATTTATAAAGGAGAGGTTTTTGCAAAAGAATTTAGTCAAGAAACTAACAAAGTAATCTCAGAGGAAAACAAATAGTATGTTACAGCCAGTAAGAACAAAATGGAGAAAAGCTCATAAAGGTAGAATCCATGGAAACGCTTCAAGAGCAAATTTTATTAATTATGGTGCTTTTGCTTTAAAAGCATTATCGCCAGACAGAGTAACAGGAAAACAAATTGAAGCTGCAAGAGTTGCCTTAACAAGACATATGAAAAGACAAGGAAGAGTTTGGACCAGAGTATTCCCTAATATTCCTGTTTCAAAAAAACCTATAGAAGTTCGAATGGGTAAAGGTAAAGGTTCACCAGAATTTTATGCATGTAGAGTTAAACCTGGTAGAATATTATTTGAGGTAGATGGAGTCTCAGAGCAAATAGCCAAAGAAGCCTTATACAAGGCATCAGCTAAACTACCAATTAAAACAAAAACAATTAAAAGATTTACCTAATGAAAATTAAAGAAATTAAAAAATTGACTAAAGACGAAATTATTAGAAATATTGAAAAATTAAAAAAAGACTTATTTAATTTAAGATTTCAAAAAATTAATTCTCAAATTTCTAATCCATCAAAGATTGGAGAAACAAGAAAAACAATAGCTAGATTAAAAACAACATTAAAGGAAAAAATTAATGCCTAAAAAAATTCTAACAGGAATAGTAGTAAGTGATAAACCTAATAAAACGATTACTGTTATGGTTGAAAGAAAGTTTTCACATCCTATTCTAAAAAAAGTTATTAAAGTTAGAAAAAAATATAATGCTCATGATGAAAATAATAAATTTAAAAATGGGGATAAAGTTTCAATTATTGAGAGCAAACCATTCTCAAAAAATAAAAAATTTCAAGTAATGGAGAATAATAAATAATGATACAAGTACAAACGGAATTACAAGTTGCTGACAATACGGGTGCTAAAAAAATAGAATGTATTAAGGTTTTGGGTGGATCAAAAAGACGATATGCGAGCATCGGTGATACCATTGTAATAGCTGTGAAAGAGGCAATTCCTAAAGGTAAAGTTAAAAAAGGAACAGTTCATAAAGCAGTAGTTGTCAGAGTAAAAAAAGGTATTCATCGTGAGGATGGATCAAAAGTGAAATTTGATAACAATGCTGCAGTTTTAGTTGATGATAAAGGTGAGCCAGTAGGAACAAGAATATTTGGTCCGGTTACAAGAGAATTAAGAAGTAGGGGCCAAATGAAGATCATTTCATTAGCACCGGAGGTACTCTAATGATTAAGAAAGGTTTTAAAGTAAAAATACTTGCTGGAAAAGATAAAAAAAAAGAAGGTGAAGTAATTGAGATTGACAGAATCAATAATAGAGCAAAAGTAAAAGATATTAATATGGTAAAAAAACACATCAAGACTACTAAAGAAAAAAAAGGTGGTATCGTTTCAAAAGAAAGTTTTATTCATATTTCAAATTTAAGTTTAGTTAATGAAAAAAAAAGTAAAAAAACAGAGGTTAAAAAATAATGACACCAAGATTGAAAGAACTTTATTATAAGAATATCCAACCTGCTTTAAAAGACCAGTTTGGCTTTAAAAATTTGTATATGGGGCCAAAAATAGAAAAAATCATTTTAAATATGGGATTAGGACTAGACGGTAACGACTCTAAAATATTAAAATCTTGTGAGGAAGATATGGCTAAGATTACTGGTCAAAAACCGGTTGTTACAAAATTTAAAAAATCTGTCGCTAATTTCAAAACTCGAAAAGGCTCTAATGCAGGATTAAAGGTGACATTAAGAAAAAATAAAATGTATGAATTTTTAGATAGACTAGTAAATATTGCTTTGCCAAGAATTAAAGATTTCAGAGGTTTGTCAGCTAATGGATTTGATAAATTTGGAAATTATTCTTTTGGTATAAAGGAACATATAATTTTTCCAGAAGTTAGTTTTGATAGAGCTGATAAAGTAAGAGGTTTAGACATTATTATTGTTATTTCCTCAAAAAATAAAGATCATAGTTTTGCATTGTTAGAGAAACTCAATTTTCCATTTATTAAAAAAGGAGAAAATTAATATGGCTAAGCTAAGCTCAATAAATAAAAATAATAGAAGAATAAAACTTTCAGATAAATTTTTTAAGAAAAGACAAAAATTAAAAAAGATTGTAATGGATAAAAAATTAACCTTAGAGGAGAGGTTTAAAGCTCAACAAAAGTTATCTAAATTACCAAGAAATTCTGCAAAGAATAGAGTTATGAATAGATGTCAAATAACTGGTAGACCTCATGGCGTTTATAGAAAATTAAAAATATCTAGAATTGCATTAAGACAATTGGGTTTGCAAGGAAAGATACCAGGTTTAATGAAATCAAGTTGGTAGAAAGGAAATTATGAGTTTAAGTGATCCAATAGGAGATATGATAGCTAGAGTGAAAAATGCTCAAACCAGGGGCCATAAAAAAGTTGAATTACCATCTTCAAAATTTAAATCAAAAATTGCGGATATCCTGAAAAATGAGGGATTTATAAAAAACTTTAAAATTATAGAGGAAGACAAAAAAATGATTTTAAGATTGGATCTAAAATATCATTCAGGTAATCCAGTGATAAGTAATTTTGAAAGAGTTTCTAAACCTGGTAGAAGAGTATTTTCTAGAGCAGATAATTTACCGAAAATTAATAATGGTTTAGGGATCGCTATAGTATCAACTCCAAAAGGAGTAATGACTGATATGGACGCAAGAAGGCAAAAAGTTGGTGGAGAAATAATTTGTAAAGTATTTTAATTATGTCGAAAATTGGTAAAATAAATATAAATATTCCTGAAAAAGTAAAAGTGGCACTTGCTGGCGATATTCTTAATATTGAAGGTCCTCTAGGAAAAAAATCTCTTAATATAGATTTAGAAACATTCATTTTAGATATTAAAGATGGTAAACAGATTTCAATTAAGCCAAAGAAAATTGACCAGAATACAAAAAGATTATGGGGTATGAGCAGAAGTTTAATTAATAATGCGGTAATTGGTTCTAGTACTGGTTATGAAAAGATATTAGAACTTATAGGTGTAGGTTACAGAGCATCTACTAAAGGTAACCAATTAAATCTACAATTAGGATATAGCCACGACATAGATTTTGATATACCTGAGGGAATTAAAATATCTGTAGAAAAGCAAACAACATTGAAAATTTCAGGCTCAGATAAACAATTAGTTGGCGAAGTAGTTTCAAAACTTAAAACTCTTAGAAAAATAGAACCATATAAAGGTAAAGGAATCAGAGAAAAAGGACAGTATGTCCTTAAGAAAGAAGGAAAGAAAAAATAATGAAACTAACAACTGAAATAAGAAAATTATACAGAGTAAGAAATAAAGTTAAGAACGTTGCATCTAAAGAAAGATTTAGATTGAGCATCTCAAGATCATCAAAAAATATTTCTGCTCAAATTATAGATGATAAAAAAAATATAACATTATTATCAGCCTCATCTATAGAAAAAGATATCAGATCCTCAGCAAAAGTAAGTAAAACTGAGCTATCAAAAATTGTTGCAGAAAAACTAGCAAAAAAAGCTCAAGAAAAAAAAATTACAAAAATATTTTTTGATCGTGGAATTTATAAATATCACGGACGAGTTAAAGTTTTTGCAGAAACTCTTCGTAAAAATGGGATGGTTTTTTAATTATGGAAAATAAAAAAGAAAAAAAAACTGACGATATATTAGATAAATTAGTCCACATAAATAGAATAACAAAAGTAGTTAAAGGTGGTCGTAGATTTGGTTTTTCTGCCCTTGTTGTGGTTGGAAATCAAGCAGGTAAAATCGGTGTTGCTCACGCAAAAGCGAAGCAGGTGCCAGATGCAATTAAAAAAGCAAATGAAATGGCAAGAAGAAAATTGATTCATATACCCCTTAAAGAAGGTAGAACCTTACACCATGACGTTAAAGCTAAAGATGGATCTGGAAGGATCGTTTTAAGAGCAGCATCAAAGGGTACAGGTATTATTGCAGGCGGACCAGTTAGAGCTATATGTGAAGTTTTAGGTGTAAAAGATATTGTTGCTAAATCAATGGGTACTTCGAATGCTCATAATGTAATTAGAGCTACAATTAAAGCTTTGATGAAACAAAATTCACCTAAGCAAATTTCAATAATACGAAATAAAAAAATTTCAGAATTAATTGAAAAAAGAGGATAATGACTAAACTAAATAATAGAGAAAAAATTAAGAAACCAAAATTAAGAGTAGGTAGAGGTATAGGTTCAGGAAAAGGTAAAACTTCAGGTCGAGGAGTAAAAGGTCAGAAATCAAGATCAGGTGTTGCAATAAAAAGTTTTGAGGGTGGCCAAATGCCGTTATATAGACGATTACCAAAAAGAGGATTTAATCCCCTAAATACTGAATTAGTAGCAATTTTAAATTTAGAAAAAATTCAGGCTTATATTGATAAGAAAACGATCAATACTAATGATATTTTAAATTCGGAAATCCTTAAAAAACTTAGATTAATTAATAAAAACTCTACAAAATTAAAAATACTTGGGACAGGTGAAATTAAAGAAAAAATAAATATAGAGGCTAACTTAGCATCAAAGTCAGCGATAGAAAAACTTGAAAAAATCGGTGGATCAATTCAATTAAAAAAATAATTAATTAAAGACTATGAGTTCTTCATCTTCATCAAATGATTTAAGAAATAGGATATTATTTACAATTGGTATTTTAGCAGTTTATAGATTTGGAACATTTGTCCCTCTTCCAGGTATAGATCCAGAGCAACTGAAAATAATGATGGAAGGTAATCAAAAAGGATTACTTGGTATGTTCAACGTTTTTGCAGGAGGTGCTGTAAGCAGGATGGCTATATTTGCTTTAGGAATAATGCCATATATCTCTTCATCTATTATTGTTCAATTATTGACTGGTGTCTCTGATTACTTTAAAAATTTAAAATCACAAGGGGAGACAGGAAGAGCAAAAATTACTCAAATTACAAGATATGGAACAGTTTTATTAGCTACTGTGCAAGGGTACGGATTAGCGATTGGTTTAGAGTCATCTGCAAATCTCGTAATTAATCCTGGAATGTTTTTCAAAATTTCAACTGTTACTACAATTGTAGCTGGTACATTATTTTTAATGTGGTTAGGAGAACAAATAACTCAAAGAGGTATTGGTAATGGAATATCTTTAATTATTTTTGCAGGTATAGTCGCTGAAATTCCTAGAGCTTTAGTAACAACTTTTGAATTAGGTAGAACCGGAGCGGTTTCTACATTAATGATTTTAGCACTTTTTATATTATTAATTTTGACAATTTTATTTATTGTATTTATGGAAAGAGCTTTAAGGAAAATCCTAATTAATTATCCAAAAAGACAGATGGGAAATAAAATGTACGGTGGAGAATCTTCACATTTACCATTAAAGATTAATCAAGCCGGAGTGATACCAGCAATTTTTGCTTCAGCACTTTTATTATTGCCAGTTACATTTTCTAATTTTAATTTTTCGGAAAGCGAAACTTTTTTAAATTTAAGTTCTTATTTTACTCAAGGGCAGCCATTATATATGTTGTTGTATGCCTCAGGAATTATTTTCTTCACATTTTTTTATACTTCAATAACTTTTAATCCAACTGAAACTGCTGAAAATTTGAGAAAATATGGAGGCTTTATACCTGGTATTAGACCTGGTGAAAGCACTGCTATTTACATAGAAAATATTTTAACAAAATTAACCACAATTGGTGCTTTATATTTAACATTAGTTTGTTTAATGCCAGAATTCTTAATATCTAAATATCCTATTCCATTTTATTTATGAGGAACTTCAATATTGATTGTTGTTGTTGTTGCTATTGATACTGTAACTCAAATACAAACTAGATTAATGAGTGCTCAATATGAACAATTAATTAAAAAAACTAAATTTGGAAGATAATTTAAGTGAATATTATTTTATTTGGTCCTCCTGGTGCTGGTAAAGGTACTCAAGCAAAATACTTAGTTAAGAAACTAAACGGCTTTCAAGTCTCAACCGGTGATATGTTGAGAAACGAAATTAATAATAATACCGAAATTGGAAAAAAAATCATTAATGATATGAATGAAGGAAAATTTGTTAGCGATGAAATTGTAAATTCTCTTATAGAAAATGTTTTATTTGATCAGAATAAAAAAAATAAATTAATTTTTGATGGATATCCAAGATCTATTACTCAAGCAAAAAACTTAGATTTATTAATGGAAAAATCGAGACAAACAATTAGCTTTGTTTTTTTTCTCAATGTTAATAAAAACACAATAATTAAAAGAATTGAAAAAAGAAAAATTTTGGAAAATAGATCAGATGATGATTTAAATACTATTCTTAAAAGATATGATATTTATATGGAAACAACTAAACCTGTTCTAGAATACTACTCTAAAAAACCTAATTTTGAGGAGATTGATGGAACCCAAGAAATTGATCAAATTACAGGGAAAATTGATAGTTTTATCAATTTATAAGACATTGACTTTAAAAGAACTTCTTATATAAAGTCTCAAAATAATCACATTATATATGGCTCGTATCTCAGGAATAAATATACCTCAAAATAAACTTGTCCACGTTGGGTTAACATATATATATGGAATAGGAGACAGATATTCAAAACAAATTTGTAGCTCATTAGAAATTCCTAAGAATAAAAGAGTTAATGAACTTACAGATGATGAAATCTTAAAAATAAGAGAATATATAGATCAAAACTTCAAAGTTGAAGGTGATTTAAGACGAGATTATTCTTTAAGTATTAAGAGATTAATTGATCTTGCATGTTACAGAGGCTCTAGACACAGAAAAAAATTGCCAGTTAGAGGGCAAAGAACCAGATGTAATGCTAGAACAAGAAAAGGGAAAGCAATCGCTATAGCTGGAAAAAAATTAACACCGTTAAAGAAATAATTATGGCTAAAAACGAAAAAGTTGACAATAAAGAACAAAAAGTTGAAAAGTCACCAAAAAAAATTAATAAAAGCTCATATTCCAAAAAAAAAAAAAGTTAAAAAAAATATTTTAAATGGAACTGCCTATGTTCAATCAACGTTTAACAATACTATAATTTCTATTGCTGATACAAATGGTAATGTTATTTCTTGGGCTTCCGCTGGTCAAAAAGGTTTTAAAGGATCAAGAAAATCTACACCATATGCAGCTCAAATAGCAGCGGATGCTGCTGCATCAAAAGCACTTGATTATGGAATGAAAACTTTAACTGTCGAAGTTAAAGGACCTGGGTCAGGTAGGGAAACAGCTTTAAGAGCGTTACAAGCTAGAGGATTTAAAATTTTATCTATAAAAGATACAACACCAATGCCACATAATGGTACTAGGCCCCCAAAAAAAAGGAGAGTTTAATGGAAACTGAGAATGTTAATGTTAAAAACTGGAAATCATTAATTAAACCTGCAAAATTAGATGTAAAAATGAGCGATGATCTTACTCAAGCTAAGATTGTTGCAGAGCCATTAGAAAAAGGATATGGCCTTACTCTTGGTAATTCACTAAGAAGAATTTTACTTTCCTCTATTAGAGGAACAGCAGTTACATCAATTCAAATTGATGGAGTATTACATGAATTTACATCAATTAAAGGTGTTAGAGAAGATGTTACTGATATAGTTTTGAACGTAAAATCTTTAGCTTTAAAATCATCAGCAGAAGGAACTAAAAAATTAGTTTTAGATGCTAAAGGACCAGGAGAAATAAAAGCTTCAGACATTACACCTGTTGCAGATGTTGAAATTTTAAATCCTGATTTAGTAATTTGTAATTTAGATGAAAATACTAATTTTCATATGGAAATGAATGTTAATACTGGAAAAGGATATGTGCCTGCAGATTTAAACAAACCAGAGGAGCCACCATTAGGGTTGATTGCAATTGACTCATTGTACAGTCCTGTTAAGAAAGTTACCTATTCTGTAAGCACTGCTAGAGAGGGTAAAGCTTTAGACTATGATAAACTCACTATGGAAGTAGAGACGAATGGATCTATATCAGCTGAAGATGCAGTAGCTTATTCTGCAAGAATTTTTCAAGATCAACTTAAAATGTTTATAAATTTTGATGAACCCGTAGAGGTTCAAACTAAAGAAGTTTCAGCTGAGCCAGAATTTAATAAAAATTTATTAAGAAAAGTTGATGAACTGGAATTATCAGTAAGATCTATGAACTGCCTTAAAAATGATAATATTATTTATATAGGAGATTTAGTTCAAAAATCTGAGGGAGAAATGTTAAGAACACCAAATTTTGGTAGGAAATCTCTTAATGAAATAAAAGAAGTCTTGACAGGTATGTCATTGTATTTGGGAATGGAAATACCAAATTGGCCTCCGGATAATATTGCAGAAATGTCTAAAAAATTAGAGGAAGCTATTTAATGAAACACGGTTTAGCCAATAAAAAACTAAATAGAACTTCTGAACACAGAAAAGCATTAATAAAAAATATGCTTAATTCTCTTATTAAATATGAACAAATTAAAACAACTCTACCTAAAGCTAAATTTTTAAAACCTCAGGCAGAAAAAATAATTACTTTAGGCAAAAAAGAGTCATTACAAACATCAAAAATATTAGTATCAAAACTTCAAGATAAAAAGTCAGCTGATAAAGTTAAAAAAACACTATCAAAAAGATATGAAAAAAGAAATGGTGGTTATACAAGAATAATTAAAGCAGGATTTAGGTATGGTGATAACGCACCAATGGCAATAATTGAATTTGTAGATAGAGACATTCAAGCTAAGAGAGTAGATAAAAAGAAAAAAAACATAGAAAAAGAAACTGATAAAAAAGAAGACAAAAAAGAAACTTCGTCTTAATATATCAAACTAATTCATGATTAAGAGTTTCATCGTTGACTTAACGTGTAATAATATGCGTTTAGATAGGTGGATAAGAAACAAAATTGGCAAATTCCCACAAAGTTTGATTGAAAAAAATTTAAGGATTGGAAAAATTAAGATTAATAAAAAAAAAGTTAAAAGTTCTTTTAAAATTAAAACAGATGACAAAATAGATATATACGATTTTAATTTTAAAGAAAATATTACACAAAAAAATACAAAATTTAATCCTTCAAATCAAATTGTTAAAGCAAATGAAAATTTGATCATAGATAATAATGAAAACTTTATTGTATTAAATAAAAGTGCGGGTATCTCAGTGCAAGGAGGCACAAAATCAAAAAAAAATTTGATTGATATATTTTCAAAAAGTGAAATTTTTAAAAATACTAAACCCTATTCAGTACATAGACTTGATAAAGATACTTCAGGTGTTTTTATGATGGCTAAAAATAGACCTACTGCACAATTATTTACCTCATTATTTAGATTAAGAAAGGTTCATAAAACATATTTAGCAATATGTCATGGTGAATTATCAAAAAACTCCGGTGAATGGAATGATGAACTTATAAGATATGATAAAGGAAAAAAAATTATTGAAAAAGCAAAAACAATTTTTAAAGTTATAGATAAAAATTTTAATTCAAGCTTGATTGAAATGAATCCTATTACTGGTAGAAAACATCAATTAAGAAAACAATTATTCAATATAGGTCATTCAATTTATGGAGACAAAAAATATAGTTCCTCAAAGAACGCAAAAGGCTTGAATAAAGAACTTATGCTTCATTCTTATCAAATTAAATTTATTATTAATGATAAAAGATATACTTATAAAGCATTATTACCAGAACATTTTAAAAAATTATTAAAGATTAAAAGACTTAATATTTCAAATTTGAAATAAAATTATCTAATAATTTATTTGCCAACTCTTTATAATTTTGATTCTTAATTTTTTTTAAATTTGTAACACCCTTATCATTTATACCACAAGGTATTATTGCATTATATTTTTTTAAGTCGTTATCAATATTTATTGAAAAACCATGATACGCAACCCATCTACTTACTCTTACCCCTATTGCTGCAACTTTTTTAATTTCAGCTTTATCATTATACCAAATTCCAATATTTGTTTTGTCTGCAAATGAATCAATATTATAAAAATTTAACGTATCAATTATAGTTTTTTCAATAATAGAAATAAATTTTCTGATATCTTTTTTTCTTTTTTTTAAATCGATAACAAAATAACAGATTAATTGACCAGGGCCATGATAAGTAATTTTTCCACCTCTATTAGTTTCTATAATTTTTATTGATTTATCTAGAATTTCATTTTCATCAAAATTTTTACCTGCAGTATACAGATGTTCATGTTCCAGGATCCAAATCAAATCACTTGATTTTTTATGATTTATATCCCTTACTCTTTGTTCCATAAAATCAAGAGCGTCCTTATATTTCACTGGTTTTTTTGACTTTTTAATCTCTATTTTCATTTAAAAATTGTATTCTTTTTATTATGTATTAAAAGTTCCGTCTGAATTATAGGTAAATTTATGACTTTAATTAAAAAAATCAAAGATAAAAAAGTCAATTTTGAGTTTAACAAAGAATATATAAAAGTTGTTACAGATAAAATTGCTAGTAATGATGCATTATTTATAACAAATTCTTTTAAGGAGATGCACCCAGCTGATGCTGCAGATATTATTGAACACCTAAGCGAAAATGATAGAGAAAATTTAATTAAACTTAATAATTTTAAAATTGATCCTGAGGTTTTTGTTGAACTCAATGAATCTGTTCAATCAGAGATAATTAAATTTCTCTCTTCTGATGCGATAGTAAGAATACTTAAAAATTTAGAGTCTGATGACGCTATAGCAATTTTAGAAAATGTTGAAGAAAAAGATAAAAATTCAATTTTAAGTGCATTACCACCTAAAGATAGATTTGCCTTATTAGAGGGGCTTAGTTACCCTGAGGACAGTGCTGCTAGAATAATGCAACGAGAATTTACAGCCATACCAAGTAATTGGTCTGTAGGTCAAACAATTGATTATTTAAGGGAAAACAAAGATTTACCTGAGCAGTTTTTAGAAATTTATATTGTGGATGAGACTTTTAAACCAATTGGCACTGTTCCGTCATCTAAAGTATTAAGAACTCCCAGGGAAGCTAAAATGTCCTCAATCATGGAGGATTCTACATTTTTAGTACCAGTTGATATGGATAGAGAAGAAGTCGGAAACTTATTTGAAAATTATAATCTTAACTCAGCGTGTGTGGTTGACAAAAATAATAAATTAGTTGGAATGATTACCTCTGACGATGTTTTAACAGTTTTAAAAGAAGAAGCTGAGGAAGACGCACTAAGACTTGCTGGAGTAGGTGATGAAGAAATAACTGATGGAGTTATTACAAAAACAAAAAGAAGATTCAACTGGCTATTGTTAAATCTTTTTACAGCTTTTTTAGCAACATATTGTATTAGCTTATTTGGCGCAACTATTGAACAGATGGTAGTTTTGGCGTTCTTAATGCCAATAGTAGCTTCAATGGGTGGTAATGCAGGCATGCAAACTCTTGCAGTTACTGTTAGAACACTCGCTACTAATGATTTAACTAAAAATAATTTTAATCAAAATATTTTAAAGGAATTCAATATTGGAATTTTGAATGGAATTATTTTTGCAGTAATCAGTTCTTTTATTGTTCAATTGTGGTTCCAAGATATACAACTTTCATTAATAATATCTATTTCAATGATACTTACAATGGTAGTAGCAGGATTATTTGGTATTTTAGTTCCAGTGACACTAAAAAAAATGAATATTGATCCAGCTATAGCATCAAGTGTTTTTGTAACCACAATTACTGACGTTATAGGTTTTGTATCTTTTTTAGGTGTTGGAGCTTACTTCTTATAATAATTGTGAATTAGAAATTATCAATTAATCTTATTTTTTTTAAATAATAAGCTATAAATAATTTTGAATTATTTATCTTATTACTTTTTTTTAAATTATTCAAATTTCTTAATTCAAGATAATCTATTTTAATATTGTGTATTTTTGTTAATTGAATTTTTTTTTCTTTTAATAATTTATCTAAATTATTCTCATGAGATAAAGACTTTTTAAAATAGAATAAATTTTTGGCTATTAATCCAGCTTTATTAAATTCTTTATTTTTTAAATTTAAATTTCTTGATGATAAAGCAACAAAATTTTTTTCTCTTATAGTTTTACAACTTATAATTCTATGTTTGTATTTTTTTAAGTATTTTTTTACTAAATATAATTGTTGAAAATCTTTTTCACCCATGAATACTCTATGAGGATTAATCTTTTCAGTTAAACGATTCATTATGTTAATAACACCCTCAAAATGGCCTTTTCTGTGTTTTGCGCATAAAATTTTATCTTTTTTATCTAACTTGAATTTAAATTTATTATTGGAATCGTAGATATCTTTTTTTTTTGGCAAATATACATAGTCTACTTTTAATTTTCTTAGTATAGATAAATCTTTTTTAATATTTCTTGGGTAATTTTTATAATCGTTTTTATTATTAAATTGTGTTGGGTTAATAAATATACTTACAATAGTTCTATTACATACTCGTTGTGATTTTTTGATTAATGATATATGACCGTTGTGAAGACAACCCATAGTAGGGACAAATCCTAAATTTTGAGTATAATTTAATGCCTCAATTAAATCATTATTATTTAATAAAATTTTCATTTGTATAAAACAATTTAATAAGTAAAACATTTAAATGATTAAACAAGCAATTATTCCATTAGCTGGACTTGGTACAAGATTATTACCTTTAACAGCTGTATTTCCAAAAGAATTATTACCTATAAATGGAAAACCAGGTATCGAATATATTATCGAAGAATGTATAGATGCTGGGATAAAAGAAATTATATTTATTATCTCAAATAAAAAGTTAATGATCAAAGAATATTTTTATAATGACAAATTTTATAAAAAAATTCTTAAAAAAAAAAAAGATAAAAGAATTTTAGATGAATATAAAAAAATTCTTAAATATAAAAAAATGATAAAATTTGTTTATCAAAATAAACCAATGGGAACTGGAGATGCAGTTTTAAAAACAAGCAAATATATCAAAGATAAATTTTTCTTAATGTTATTACCAGATGATCTTATAATAAGAAATAATTGTTCAAGATCGATGATAAAAATTCATAATCGTTATGAATCGTCAGTTATAGCAAGTATGAATGTAAATAAAAAAGCTATTTCGAGATGGGGGATATTTAAACTTAAAAAAAAAATAGATAAGAAAAATTTTATAATAGACTCAGTTGTTGAAAAGCCATCGTTAAAAAAGGCTCCATCTAATAAAGCTGTTATTGGTCGATATATACTTCCCAAAAAAATTTTTTTGAAATTGAAAAAACAGAAACCAGGAAGAGGAGGTGAAATTCATATTACAGACTCAATTCAATCTCTAATAAAGGAAAAAGAAAAATTTATTGGCCATACTTTTGAAGGTAAATATTTGGATTGTGGAACAATGAATGGATATATTAAGTCATCAAAGGAAATTTCTAAGTTATGAAGTTGTGTATGATAGGAACAGGATATGTAGGTCTTGTAAGCGGAGTATGTTTCTCTGATCTTGGTAATAAAGTTTATTGTGTAGATAAAGATAAAAATAAAATTGATTTATTAAATAAAGGAAAAATTCCAATTTTCGAACCCGGTTTAGAGGAAATTTTAAAAAGAAATTATAAAGCTAAAAGATTAATTTTTACCACTGATTTAAAAAAAGCAGTTTTAAATTCTGATATAATTTTTATTTGCGTTGGAACTCCAACAAAAAAAAATAGTAATTCTGCAGATCTAAAGTATGTCTTCAGTGTTACTAATCAACTAAAAAAAATTATAACAAAATATAAAATAATTATTAATAAATCGACTGTTCCAGTTACAACAGGGGATAAAATTGAAAGTATTTTAAGTAAACTTAAAAATAAAAAGTTAGTTGATATTGTGTCAAACCCTGAATTTTTAAGGGAAGGTGAAGCTATAAGAGATTTTATATACCCAGATAGAGTGGTCATTGGAACTGAAAGCAAAAGAGCTATTAGAATTTTGAAATCGCTTTATTTACCAATAGTTAAAAAGAATTCTAGATTTTTAAGCACATCTAGAAGGGGCGCTGAAATGATAAAATACGCATCTAACGCTTTCTTGGCTACCAAAATTTCATATATAAACGAACTAGCAAATCTCTGTGAAAAGACAGGTGTTGATATTAAAGATGTTTCATTTGGCATGGGTTTAGATGATAGAATTGGCGGGAGATTCCTTAGAGCAGGACCCGCTTATGGAGGGTCTTGTTTTCCAAAAGATACAAGAGCTTTAATTGATATAGCAAATAAATTTAATACAGATCTTTCGATAGTTAAAAGTGTTATTCATTCAAATGAAAAAAGAAAACACTTGTTAACTCATAAAGTAAAGAAAATTTTGAAAAACAAGTTAAATAACAAAGTCATAACTTTTTTAGGGGTTACATTTAAACCAAACACAGATGATATGCGAGAAGCTTCAAGTATCCCAATGATTAAGTTTTTAAGTAAAAAAAATTGTCAAATAAGATATTTTGATCCGTCTGGAGAAAAAAAGGAAATAAATCGAATTAAAAACGTTCATTTTTGTAAAAATATCTCATCTGCATGTTTTAAAAGTGATCTTATAATAATTCATACAGAATGGAATGATTTTAAATTATTAAATTTCAAAAATCTTGTTAAAAAGAAAAATTTTTCAATTTTTGATATGAGAAATATATATTCTCCATCAAGAATGAAAAAAATGAAAATCAGATATTTTGGTATAGGAAGATAACTTTATTTAAGTTCAAAAATAGCATCAACTTCTACAGAAACCCCCAAAGGTAAGCTGTTCACACTTACTGCTGCTCTAGTATGCATACCGGCATTTCCAAACACTGAGGCTATCAAGTCAGAAGCTCCATTGATTACTTTAGGTTGGTCTGTAAAGTCATCAGTTGAGTTAACAAATCCAGTTAATTTTATACAGGATCTAACTTTTGATAAATCATTATCACAAGCCTTTTTAACTTGTGAAATAATGCTTAATGCACATCTTTTAGCTGCATTATAACCAGCTTCGGTATCTAAATCTTTTCCAATCTTACCTTTGATTAGTTGACCATTTTCATCAATAGAAATTTGTCCTGAAATAAACAACATTTTACCAGAAATTTTTGTTGCAACGTAATTTCCAACTGGTGGTTTTGCTTCTGGAAGTATTATCTTAAGTTCCTTGATCTTATCATTATAACTCATTTTAATTTCCTTTTTTTTGATTTCTTATTTTTATCGTATTCTTTTCTTTTCTCAATTAATATTAAAGCCTCTTCCATTGTTAAATCTGTAGGATCTTTTTCCTCTGGTATAGTTGCATTTACCGATTTGTATTTAATATAAGGTCCATATTGACCTTTCATAACTCTTACAGGTTTTTTGTCTTCAGGATGTTCTCCCAAATCTTTAATTATCGATGAAGACATTCTACCAGGTTTAGCCTCTGCTATTAAAGTTATGGCTCTATTCAAACCTATCGAAAATATCTCTTCTATGTTTTCTATTCGTGCAGATTTATTTTCACATTTCAAATAAGGACCAAACCTTCCTGTATTCAATATAATTTCTTTTTGATTATCAGGATTTATTCCTAAAGATTTTGGTAAAGAACATAAAAATTGG
>MDTE01104987.1_pt1 | contig 22872 bp, 20 predicted proteins | sample 811231 | NCBI WGS metagenome assembly MDTE01 (sample SAMN05326651, study PRJNA326480) | marine metagenome | isolation source: seawater | place: Indian Ocean: Red Sea | collected 2010 | reverse complement strand
ATCTTCCAACGAGTGAAAAGAAACAACAACTAATCGGCCACCCGGCACCAAGATTTCCTCTGCGGCCCGGAGGCCGGCTTCCAACTCGTCCAGCTCTTCATTTACATGCAGCCTCAAAGCCATGAAGGTTCGGGTTGCTGGATCGATCTTGGAACGGCCCTGAGGAAGAGCGCGGCGAACAATATTGGCAAGCTCGGACGTCCGAGTAATGGGTGACTCGATCCGGGCTTTAACGATTGCACGGGCAACGCGACGTGCCCGGCGCTCTTCACCAAGTTCATTGATCAAACGTGCAAGTTTTTCTTCATCCATTGTATTGACAACATCAGAGGCGCTCTTCCCCGCGCGCTCCATCCGCATGTCGAGCGGACCGTCAAATCGGAACGAAAATCCGCGATGAGCATCATCGATCTGCGGTGATGAAACACCGAGATCAAGAACTATACCGTCAACCTCTTCGACCCCGGCGCAGCGCAATAGATCGCGCATCTCACCAAAACGGCCCTGCAGGAGAGTTAACCGCGGATCAAATTCTTCAATTAAGGCGGCACCACGAATGATCGCTTCTGGGTCACGATCGATCGCCCAAACCTTTGTATCTGCAGCTTCTAAAATGGCGCACGCATAACTGCCAAGTCCGAAAGTACCATCAACGTAGGTTCCCCCATCACGTGGTGCCAAGGCAGCCAATGCTTCTTCTAGCATAACTGGTATATGCCGCGCGTCCCGTCCGCCGCTTAGCGGACCGATGCTCATTGGTCGCGCCCTTCGTGTGGCAAAAGTCGCATGGTGCGGCCTTTTGAGCGTTCACGCGCTTCAACTGAATAGATTTTGTAATCGCTCGGATTCCAAATTTGAAACCGGGCACCCCTACCGACAAATGTGACGGTGTCGTGAATCCCAGCCTCCGCGATCAATTCTGGAAGCAAGGTGATACGGCCTTCAGTATCAATAGTAATCCGCCGAGCAGCAGCAACGATAGACGCTGTCATTTCGTCTTCTTCATCGGAAAATATATCGAACTGTTCGATGCTGTCGGACATCCGTTGCATAAAATCTCGATCGCATGCTTCAAGTGCAGCGCCGCGAGGTGACGGGTAGATATAGACAACGCGCGGCCCATCAGCCGGCAGCTCGGCACGAAAATCAGCAGGTAAGGATACACGCCCCTTCCGGTCGATCCGGTTCTCGAATGTGCCCGCGAATAACGCCATCTATGCGACTTTCTAATCCCTTCCCAAACACCTCCCGAATGCCCAGAGCCGGTTCCGCGAACTGGTACATGATGGGATATTATGGGATATTATGGGATATTATTGAAAGTCAACGCAAGTAAATAATCAATTAGAGAAGTAAATAATAATAACACATGTTCTCCTCAATAATCAAAAAATCGTGCTGTATTCACTTTAAGGCACTAGATTTTGTGTTTTGACGAATTCTATTTATATAAAATTCCAGAGGATGTTCTGTAAATGTTCGTCTTGAGTTCTGATTAGCGGCAATTTGGGAATCCCTGGGACGGGTATGAGGTTGCTTAGACGAACAGAATTTGGCCCGCAGCAGCTTCGCATCTTCTATACATTCCAAAATAAAGAGAAAGCGCCAGACGGCCTGTAAGCCGGGTCCTGTCCCCGTCCCGGAGGACGATGGATGGCCATTCATCTGGGACGTCCGTTACCGGACGCCTCGCGCGACCTACCCGAAAGGCGATGCGGAAACTCATCCGCGGCCCGAAGCCACCGGCCTTTCCTATTCGGTCTTGCTCCCGGTGGGGTTTACCCTGCCACGCCCGTCACCGGGCGCGCGGTGCGCTCTTACCGCACCCTTTCACCCTTACCGACAGACCTCACGGTGTGTTGGCGGTTTACTTTCTGTGGCACTTTCCCTGGGGTCGCCCCCGCCGGACGTTATCCGGCACCGTGTTCCCGTAGAGCCCGGACTTTCCTCCCCTTACAGGTTTCCCTATTGCAAGAGGCGACCATCCAGCCGTCTGACGCTAATTTCATTATAGTACCAGAACTGTAAATTGCGAGAGCTGTTAGCGGTGACGTAACATCACCCCATCTTCTCGACCAGCTCCACCGTGCCTTGCAGCCAGCAGAGCGTGTCCGGATCCGAAACGCCTTGAATTTCGACGGGACGGAAATGGCGCTGGAAGGCAGCCAGAGCACGTGCATAGTCCAACGTCTCGTAGCCAACCGTCTCGAGCGCATCCATGACGTTGTAGGGTCCGTTTGCGGCCCGCTCCGGCCACATCCCAATGCCCTTGGCCGCCAGACTGCGCCAATCAAAAAGCTCGCCCGGGTCATTCTTGCGGGTCGGCGCGATATCTGAATGACCAACAACATTTCGGGGCGGAATGGAATGACGCGCCAGAATATCGAGCGCCAAAGTCTCCAATGCCAACATCTGCAGCTCGGGAAATGGCCGATAACCGAAATCGTGTCCGGGGTTAACCAGTTCAATACCGATCGAGCGGGCATTGAGGCTCTTGTGTCCGCGCCAATAAGAGACGCCGGCGTGCCAAGCGCGCTTTGCCTCCGGCACAAGCTGGAAGACACGGCCGTCTTCTTCAATAAGGTAATGCGCGCTGACCTCGTGTTCGATATTGGTGAGCCGCGCCAGGGCCTCTTCGCCCGTTGGCATGCCCGTGTAGTGGAGAACCAGCATATCAATGGGCATACCTTCCGGGCGATCATCGCAGTTGGGCGAGGGGTGATCAATAATATCGAGACAGGGAACGTTCATTACACTACAGCAACTGGCCTAGTTCAGTCCGCGATCGGCGGAGATCTGGTCGTAAGCATCATTGATGGCGGCGAGTTTCTCATTCGCCAGTTGCACCAATTCTTCCGGCAACCCCTCGGCAATCAGCTTATCCGGATGGTTTTCACGGACCAGTGCCCGATACGCCGTTTTCAGATCGTCGTCGGCGATAGTGCGCTGGACACCCAATATCTTATAGGGATCAGAAGGGCCGACACCGCCGCTAATTGCAGTAATTCGCTCGAACGCATAGTCGTCGAGCCCAAAAATATTGCCCACCGAACGCAGATAGGCCACTTCGGCCGGATGGACGACACCGTCAGCCTTGGCAATCACGGTGAGGCAATAAAGTAATTCCTCAAGAACGGCGGGATTATCTGCGAACATACCAGCCACCTGGCGCGCATATGGCTCGAAACCGCGGCTGTCTTTGCGAGCCTGGTCAAAGAACTTGGACACTTGCTTCACCTCTTCCGGCGGCACGCTAAATACTTTTTTGAAGGCGTCGACCTCGTCACGTGTGACATGCCCATCCGCTTTCGCCATCTTTGCGCCGAGTGCTATAGTAGCGATAGTGAATGCAACAGATTTGGCAGCATCCTGAGGCTCGCCGCTCGAGCCACGCGCCTTGTCGACCGCATGCCCTGCAACGGCGCCGACCAAAGCACCGATAGGTCCGCCGATGGCAAATCCACCAACCCCGCCAATAATTTTCCCCCAAACGCTCATTTTCCCTCGTTTTCAGTATCTATACGCCGCTGCTCCACAACGGTGTTCAAGCCGACCCGCCCGATGCCAGGCAGTCGCAACGCTAATTTCAGCGGATCCAATCCGAAATTTAAACCAGCAACGTTCACCTCAAAGCCTTCTTCGATGCCAACCAGAATGCCCACCAACCCAAAAAAAGAAATCTGATACCCGGTGCCACTCGGCGATTTGGCAAATAGACCGTCATCTCCCAACCAATCCTTTCCAATTGCCGTCGGCGGCAGGTCGAGCTTTAGTTCCGGCACCCGACGCCCGATCCAGGCGGTGAAAGTATTGCTATTGGGGCCTGGCCAAACAGTATATTTTCCACCAAAAGGGTAAGCGCGCGCAGCGACATTGATCTTAGTGATGACATCATCGACACCGGGGCCGCGCAAATCAACCAAGAGCTCAGGCAAGGCATCGTACCACAACCGGTCCGGGATATCGCGTTCGATAACGACGGAGGTATTGCCATCCCGCAAGCGCCATCCAACCACATGATAGACCACATAGTGGCGCGCATTGGTGGGCTTTACAGAAATCCACGTATGCACGCCGAAAATGCCCCGCCAACCAAACGCGCGTGCGCCATAGACCTGCACGACAGCTTCCCGCGTGACCGCTGGGTCCGGCGCTTGTCCTGATGAGTCTCGAGAGGCTTCCCACCATGCTTTGCCCATAACGTCTCCTCCGATGAGCACCAATAGAGGACCTGCCAGGAGGAAGATCAACAGTGTACCAAAACGTTTGAAGCATCTCATGGAGGCGGATAATGGGCATTCGTCGGAATACGGACAAGTAAAGCTTTCGCGAGGGACGCGTTCGTCGATGTAGACTCACCGAACGAAAGAGAGGAAAATGCGTGAAACAAGGAAGGACAATCAAACGATGAACGATGTGCAGAACTTGCGGGACCTAAAGCAATTGTCGCCGACCCAACTGCGCCGTCTAATACGCACCGGGCAATACACAGAAGACACGACGGGCCTCGCCATGGGTTATATACAGGCGAACCTCGCCATTATGCCGGAAAAATACGCGTTAGATTTCGCAACGTTCTGCCAACGAAACCCAAAGCCCTGCCCGTTAATCGCGGTCTCCGAAGTCGGTTCGGTGGAAATGCCCACATTGGCGCACGATTTCGATCTGCGGACCGACGTTTCCAAATACCGGATCTTCCGAAACGGCGTGTTCGTCGAGGCGGTGACCGATATCTCCGAGTACTGGCAAGCCGATTTCGTGGCGTTCGCTCTGGGATGCTCATATTCGTTCGAAGAAGCGTTGGTCTCAGCGGGCCTGCCGCTTCGCCACCTCGAATTGGGGCGGGAAGTGCCGGCTTACGAAACCAATATTCAGACAACCAAATCGGGCGATTTCGAAGGGGGTATGGTCTGTTCGATGCGGCCGTTCAAACCTGCAGACGCAATTCGTGCGGTCGAAGTGACCAGCCGCTTCCCGCTCACGCATGGTGCGCCTGTTCATTTCGGCGATCCTGCTGCAATTGGCATCGACGACATCATGAAGCCCGAATACGGCGACCCACCAGTGATCGAAGAAGGCGAAGTGCCGGTTTTCTGGGCCTGCGGAATCACACCGCAAGTCGTTGTCACGAACGCAAAACCCGACATCTGTATCACACATTTTGCGGCCCATATGCTGGTCACAGACCTACCGTCAAAAGGTTCAGCGGAAGTCTTACCCAAGCTCGCCGAAGCTTAGCGTACATCAGAACGTACATTTATGAATTACGTACGTGCCGCGATGATTTCCAGAATCCGGTCGTAGAGAGCGCAATGGTGATCGTCAGTAATTCTGAGGCGGCGGAACTCTGTGACAAGATTTCCTAAATACTCGTAACTCCAGCCTCTCGGGCCTTTCGCACCCGCCATTATGCGCGCCTGTTCTTCTAATGGCAGATCGCCGCAATAGTTGGCATGCGTGTCGTTTGCCACGTACACAATTGCATGCACGTCCCCTTGAAGAGTCTCCATTCGCCGCCATTCCGCATTGTAGACGCCGTGACTCATCTCGCGCCGCCAGAGCGCATCTAACACATCATCATACGCTGCTGGGTCGAGTTTGTAAGCAAGCCCCTCTACGGGGCCACCGCCGGGCACGATGGCGAGCCCCAAACCAGGCCGCTCCGGCGAGCCGCGGCCCCGTGTCGTAAAAAAACAAAAAGACCGGCGATGCCCTTGTAATGTCGCAGCCCGCGTTTCCGCCGGCTCAAACCGCGGGTCCCAAATTAGGGAACCATATCCAAATACCCAGACAGCGCTGGGATCTGGGTTTTTCGCCAAGGTTTCCTGCAAACTTATGTCGCGCTGCTCATCCGACCAACTTGACAGACCCAGGCAAACGGGAAATTCGATTGTCGGTTCCATAGGTTGACAATTAAGCGGCTTCGAGAGCTTCCCGCAAACAATAATGCAACATTCCGCCGTGACGGTAGTACTCGACCTCGACCTCCGTATCGAGGCGACAGATCAAGTCGAGCGTTTCCACCGAACCATCGGACCGGGCGATCGCGAGTTTTACTGCCATTCTCGGTTTAATACCGGATTCGAGTCCGGTCAGGGAGAACGTCTCCGAACCATCCAAATCGAGCGTCTTGCGGGTAACACCCTGCGGGAATTGTAGCGGCAGAACGCCCATGCCAATCAGGTTCGAGCGATGGATTCGCTCGAGTCCTTCGGCGATGACCGCACGGATCCCCAGAAGTTTTGTACCCTTCGCCGCCCAATCACGAGAGGATCCGGTGCCATAGGCGTCACCGCCGATAACAATTAGCGGCACCCCTTCTGCCGCGTAGCGCATCGCCGCATCGTAAATAGTCAAAACCTCACCGGTCGGCCGGTGCGTCGTGAATCCGCCTTCCGTGCCAGGCGCCATTTCGTTGCGTAGTCTTATATTCGCGAACGTGCCCCGGACCATAATTTCGTGGTTCGTGCGCCGCGTACCGTAGATATTGAAGTCCTTTGGCGCAACGCCCAGACTCTGCAGGTATTCCCCGGCCGGGACATCGGGCGGAATAAAACCGACGGGAGAAATATGATCTGTAGTCGTCATATCGCCGACCATTGCCAGGGCGCGCGCACCGCGGATATCAAACGTTTCCCCGGGTACCGGCGTGAACCCCTCGAAGAGCGGCGGCCGTTGAATATACGTGCTGTTTTTCTCCCATTCGAAAAGTACGCCTTTACCCGAAGGCAGTGCTTGCCAGTTTTCATCACCATCCGTGGCTGTGGCGTATCGCGTCCGGTAGAGGTCCGGCGAGATCGCAGACCGGATCGCTTCGTCGATTTCATCGGGCGTGGGCCAGATATCCTTGAGATAAACAGCATTTCCACCACTATCGACGCCAAGGGCGTCTGCAGTCATGTTACACGCGAGATTACCCGCTAAAGCATAAGCGACGACCAGCATCGGCGAGGCCAAGTAATTGAGACGACAGAGTGCATGTACCCGTCCTTCAAAGTTCCGGTTGCCCGAAAGGACGGCGCCAACCGCGAGGTCATTGTCTTGTATCGCTGTAGCAATCGCCTCTGGTAACGGACCTGAAAGCCCGCCGCAACTCATGCAGCCAAATCCTGTGACGTGAAAACCAAGCGCATCAAGGTCTTCTTGGAGACCAGCCTTTGTCAGGTAATCGGCGACGACGGCCGACCCCGGCGAGAGCGACGTTTTCACCCATTCTTTAGTCTGCAGGCCACGCCGAACCGCATTCCGTGCCAACAGACCGGCTCCCAGCATAACCGCCGGGTTCGAGGTGTTGGTGCAACTGGTAATCGCCGCAAGTACGACCGCACCGTCGCGCAATTCCCCGTCGGCGCCCGCCATGGAAACCGGCTTCTCCGTTCGTCCCATCGCGGTCATCGCGTCTTGATAACTCTTCGGCACCTGTCCCAATGATGTCCGTTGGTTGGGACGATACGGTCCGGCAAGACAAGGTTCGACGTCGGACAAGTCGATTTCTATGGTTTCGGTAAAAACCGGCGCTTCCGCCCCGCGCCACAGCCCTTGTTCTTTCGCATAGGCTTCGACAAGCACCACTTGATCTGTATCGCGGCCCGTTGTCCGGAGAAATTCCAGCGTTCGATCATCGATTGGGAAGAATCCCATCGTAGCACCATATTCCGGCGACATATTCGACAAGGTCGCTCTGTCCGTTAGCGCCAAATGATCCAAGCCCGGCCCAAAATACTCGACAAACTTCCCGACAACCCCATGTGCGCGGAGCTTTTCAGTGACCGTCAGGACCGCGTCTGTTGTCGTCGCGCCTTCCGGCAAGCGTCCAACAACACGTACACCCACCACATTCGGGATTAACATTGACACCGCTTGGCCCAGCATGGCCGCGCCCGCTTCCAGTCCGCCCACACCCCAACCAAAAATACTAAGCGCGTTTATCATTGGTGTATGGCTGTCCATGCCAAGCATCGTGTCCGGATAGGCGTGGCGGCGGCCATCAACCACCTCCGACCAGACGACACGGGCGATATGCTCGACGTTTACTTGATGAAGAATACCCATACCTGGTGGAATAACTTCAATATTTTCATAAGCTTGCTGTGCCCACTTCACAAAACGATAGCGTTCGCCGTTCCGTTCATATTCAAGCGCCATATTTCGCTGCAAAGCGTCTGGACGCCCGTGATAGTCGACGTTGACCGAGTGATCAATAACGAAATCAATCGGCAATCGTGGATTGATTTTAGCCGGGTCTCCACCGAAGGCATTAACAGCATCACGCATTGCCGAAAGGTCGACCAATAGCGGTATCCCAGACATGTCCGGCATCAGGATACGTACAGGATGGTACGCGACTTCGCGAACCATCATCGGATCACTTGCCCAGGCACCGAGGCCGCGAATATCGTCCTCACTGACGGCAAGCTTGTTGCAATTGCGCAGCAAGTTCTCGCCGAGAACCTTCAACGATTTCGGCAGTTTCCCGAACGCGCCCAATCCGACCGCCTCCGCTTTAGCTAAGCTGAAGTAGGTGACAGATTCGCCAGCGAGCTCAAAAGTTGCCTCGAAATCAGTGGGCGATGCCATTTCCAGCCTCCTTATGTGGCATAGCGCGAGTCGAGCTCCATGTATTTCGCGGTATTAATCGCTTCTTCACGGTCGTCGAACGACGCCATTTGACCTTTCAAAGACTCTGTGTGTCCTTCCTTCAAAATAGCTTCAGCGGCCTGCCTCATCACATGCATCGCCGCGCGCTGCAGATCACCCGGCGCGATGACGAGATTGAAACCCCAGGCTTCGAGTTTTTCCTTCGGGACGACCGGCGTTTTACCGCCCCAAAACATATTCAAAAGCTTCGGATACGGCAGGTCAGTCGACAGTTTTTCGATTTGCTCGACTGTTCGCGGTGCCTCGATAAAGGCCACATCGGCCCCCGCTTCCATATACCTGTGCATTCGCTCAACGGCGCCATCATAACCTTCGACCGCCAGCGCATCCGTGCGGGCAATGACGACAAGATCCGGATCGCTCTGATTTTCCTTTATCGCCCGAATTTTTGTTGCCAGCTCTTCCGCGGGCACCACGGTCTTGCCCTCTAAATGACCGCATCGTTTAGGGAAGACTTGGTCTTCAATGTGAAATCCCGCGACGCCTGCCCGCTCAAACCCCTTCAACGTGTGTAATGCATTGAGGGCATTGCCGTATCCCGTATCGAAGTCCGCAATCACGGGAAGATCGACGGCGTCAACAATCTGCTCGAGACGTTCGGTAATCTGCACCGGGTTAATCAGCCCCATATCGGGTATTCCCGTACTCCGCGCGATGCCGCCGCCGGTCGCGTAGAGAAGGCTCGCCTCGGCCGCCTGCGCGATCCGCGCCGACAAACCGTCATAGACACCTGGCACCAGAATCGTTTTCCCGGAAGCGATCATCTCTTTCAATTTAGTTGTCTTGCGCATGGCACCCTCCTTGAACGAAATTCGTGCGGCTTGCCCTCGGCGGGCCGACCACTCATTTAATACCCTGACTATGCGATATATTTGTCAAAAGACCGAGTACCAGCGATAAGGGAAAAGTAATGGAGGTGGCGGTGAATAAAACGTTCAGAGTCTCCGCAGGAGTCGTGGACTAACAGACCTTTGGCTTGATCCCCGCCTTACGCAGGGTGACGGCCGTCGCTAGCCCGCTAATACCACCGCCGACAATGAGCACATTCATCGCAATTTACCCTGATAGTTTCATCCGCTTAGCAATGATTTGTAGCATTATTTCGTTGGAGCCGCCCCCAATTGCACCGACCTTCATATCGCGATAGGTACGGCTGATCCGGTTCTCGTGCATGAAGCCTTGACCGCCCCAGAACCTAAGACATTCGCCCGGAATCCATTCGGCTAGGCGCCCCATCTTATACTTCGCCATTGACGCTAAAGTCGTAACGTCCTCGCCTGCGACGTATTTCGCCGTCGCAGTGTGGAGTAAGGCCCGCAACGCCTCGACTTCCGTCTGCATTTCCGCAATCCGAAAAGCAACGAACTGGTTATCGATCACAGCTTTTCCGAACGCCTGACGGTCACGCGTGTACTCGATGGTCGTATCCAGCGCATCTTGCAAAATCCCGAGCGATCGCGCGACGACATAGAGGCGTTCTTCCTGAAACTGTTCCATTTGGTAGACGAAACCGCGTCCTTCCTCGCCGATGCGATTCGACGCCGGCACGCGAACTTCGTCGAAGAATATCTGTGCCGTATCAGACGAATGAAGACCTAGTTTGGATAGCTTGTGCCGTGTAATTCCATTGGACCTAAGTGGCACGACGATAAGCGATTTATTGTGGTGCGACCCCTTCTCCTCGCTGGTATTTACCAGCATACACATCCAATCGGCTTGAATGCCGGTCGATATCCACATCTTTTGGCCATTTATTACGTAGTCGTCACCATCCCGGCGCGCGAAGCTCTTTACGTTAGCGACATCTGACCCCGAGCCAACCTCGGAGATGCCAATGCATCCGACCAAATCGCCCGCGAATGTGGGCATCAACCATTCCGCACGGAGCGCATCGCTACCGTACTTCGACAGCGCCGGAATACACATATTGGTTTGGACACCGATGGCCGTTGAGACGCCGTAGGCATGGATCCCGCCCATCTCTTCCGCACACGCGACCTCGTAAGAATAGTCGAGATCAAGACCGCCATAGTCGGACGGGCGCGAAATGCCGATCAATCCGGCGTCGCCCAATAGTTTCATTACATGATGTGCCGGGAATTGACCCGCTTCTTCCCATTCATCTACATGCGGATTGATTTCCTCATCAACAATTCGGCGCGCGGTGCGCCGCAGTTCGTCGTGTTCGTGCGTCCACTGCATCATTCATCTCCGGTATTCAGCCGACCCAACATGTACCGCCGTCCACGGAGCTGCAAATGGCAATTTTGCCGCATGTGATAATTGACAATTTATCAATAAATTTTCTTTATCTCATAAACTAACTTTGGGAGTGATACCATGGACGGGAACGGTGCAATGAAGTCGGGATGGCAATTTTGGATCGATCGCGGTGGGACATTTACAGATGTCGTCGCCAAAAAGCCCGACGGCGAACTCATCACCCACAAGCTCTTGTCGGAGAACCCGGAAGCCTATCGCGACGCGGCTGTTCAAGGAATCCGTGACCTCCTCGGTATCGCCAAGAATGCACCGATACCGGCCGGACAGATCGACGCGGTGAAGATGGGCACCACCGTCGCCACCAACGCGCTCTTGGAACGAAAAGGTGACCGCACCCTCTTGGTCACGACAAACGGTTTCAGAGACCAGCTTCGTATCGGTTACCAAGCCCGGCCGGACCTTTTTGCACGTGAAATCGTTCTGCCTGAAATGCTGTACGAAAGCGTCGTCGAGGTCCCGGAACGCGTCTTGGCCGATGGGACGGTCGAGACGCCGCTTAATCTCGACACGGCACACACTCTGCTCCAGAAGGCCTTTAATGAAGGCATCCGTGCCGTCGCCATCGTCTTTATGCACGGTTATCGCTTCCCATATCATGAATTGAAGGTCGCCGAACTGGCGCGCGAGGTCGGCTTCACGCAGGTCTCGACGAGCTACGAGACCAGTCCACTCCTGAAGTTCGTGAGCCGCGGCGACACCACGGTCGTCGATGCATATCTTTCCCCGTTGCTCCGCCGCTATGTCGATCAGGTCGCGTCCGAACTAGGCAACACGCGGCTGATGTTCATGCAATCGAACGGCGGTCTCACCGACGCAAACCTCTTCCAAGGTAAGGACGCGATCCTGTCCGGCCCCGCGGGCGGGATCGTCGGCGCGGTCGAGACCGCGGCCCAGGCCGGGTTCGACCGAATTATTTCCTTCGACATGGGTGGCACATCGACAGATGTCGCGCATTATGACGGCGAATACGAACGGGCGTTCGAGACACTGGTTGCCGGTGTACGTATGCGGGCTCCTATGATGATGATCCACACGGTCGCCGCCGGCGGCGGATCAATCTGTTTCTTTGACGGCTCTCGCTATCGGGTCGGCCCGGAAAGTGCGGGCGCCAACCCAGGACCTACTTGCTATCGCCGCGGCGGCCCACTGACGGTCACCGACTGCAACGTTATGCTTGGCAAGCTGCAGCCGGACTTCTTTCCGAATGTGTTCGGCCCTAACCAGGACGAACCCCTCGACGCTGAAATCGTCCGCCAGAAGTTCAAAGCTTTGGCGCAGGAAATTCAAGCTGCAACCGGCGACCATCGTTCCCCCGTCGAGGTCGCGGACGGTTACTTAAAAATCGCGGTCGAGAATATGGCAAACGCAATCAAGAAAATATCGGTTCAACGTGGCTATGACGTCACGGGATATACGTTGAACTGCTTCGGCGGTGCCGGTGGCCAGCACGCTTGCCTCGTCGCCGACGCACTTGGCATGACCAAAGTGCTGATTCACCCCTTCGCCGGCGTCCTATCCGCCTATGGCATGGGCCTCGCGGATATCCGCGCACTGCGGGAGCGGGCGGTCGAAGCAACCCTGGAAGACGGCGCAATGGCCGACCTGAATTCGATGCTCAACGCCCTCGGGGCGGAAGCAACCGAAGAGCTGACCCGCCAAGGTATCGCCGACGCACAAATCGAGGTGCTGCGCCGTGTGCACCTTCGCTACGAAGGCACGGACACGCCTCATCTAATTGATGTTAGCACGCCGGCGGAAATGCAGAAACGATTCGAAGACGACCACCGTCAACGCTATGGCTTCATCATGCCCGAAAAGGCGTTGATTATCGAAGCGGCCGCCGTCGAAGCCATCGGTATGATGACCGATACGGAAGAGAAAAAGCTCGATAACGATAAAACGGCGACGGCGGAGTCGTTAGCGGAAGTCTTCGCCTATATGGCCGGAGCTGAACACGGCACACCGGTCTACGACCGCGATACCTTTGCGCCCGGCACCAAGATCGTTGGGCCGGCGGTGATCCGCGAACAAACGGCGACGACCATCGTCGAGCCCGGCTGGAGCGCTGAGCTGACACCGAAAGGACACCTAGTGCTTGAGCGAGTTGTAGCCCTGGAGCGCGAATACGCGATCGGTACGGAATGCGATCCAGTTATGCTGGAGGTCTTCAACAACCTCTTCATGTCGATCGCGGAGCAGATGGGTCTTACATTGGAGAACACGGCTTTCTCCGTAAACATTAAAGAACGGCTTGACTTCTCCTGCGCAATATTTGATCCGGACGGCATGCTGGTCGCGAACGCACCGCATATTCCGATCCATCTCGGTTCAATGAGCGAGAGTATCCGGACAGTGCAGCGCGAAAATGCAGGTAAGATGAAGCCGGGTGATGTTTTCGTGGTAAACGCTCCTTATAACGGCGGCACGCACCTGCCAGACGTTACCGTCATCACGCCAATTTTCGACGACGCGGGGGATGGTATTCTGTTCTTCGTCGCGAGCCGCGGGCACCACGCAGATATCGGTGGCATTACTCCCGGCTCCATGCCGCCAGACAGCAAGGTAGTCGAGGAAGAAGGCATCTTGTTCGACAACTTTATGCTGGTCAACAGCGGCGAGTTCCTGGAGGACAAACTTCGTAAACACCTCGCAGATCACCCTTATCCGGCCCGGAACCCCGATCACAACATCGCCGATTTGAAGGCGCAGATTGCGGCTGGCGCCAAGGGTGTCCAGGAAGTCCACAAGATGATTGACCAATTCGGTCTCGAGGTCGTGCATGCGTACATGAGGCACGTACAAGACAATGCGGAAGAGCAAGTCCGCCGGGTTATTGACGTCATGCAAGACGGCGAATTTACCTATCCGACGGATGAAGGTGCTGAAGTTAAAGTAACAATTTCCTTCAACAAGGAAGAGCGATCGGCTACGGTCGACTTTACAGGTACCAGCGATCAAAGGCCTTCGAACTACAATGCACCTTCCGCGGTTGCGCGTTCGGCAGTCCTGTATGTGTTCCGTTGCTTGGTTGACGACAAGATCCCGTTGAACGAGGGTTGCTTGAAGCCGATCGATATTATTATTCCGGAAGGTTGCATGCTGGCACCTAAATATCCAGCCGCAGTCGTGGCAGGAAATGTCGAGACCAGTCAGGTCGTCACCGACACGTTGTTCGGCGCCCTCGGCGTCCAAGCAGCAAGCCAAGGCACGATGAACAACGTCACCTTCGGCAACGAACGCCACCAGTACTATGAGACCGTCTGCGGCGGTTCGGGGGCCGGCCCCGATTTTGATGGCACCTCTGCGGTTCACACGCATATGACCAATACGCGCCTCACGGACCCGGAAGTTCTGGAATGGCGCTACCCGGTTGTGCTTGAGAGTTTTGGTATCCGCCACGGCAGCGGCGGCGCCGGCCAGCACACGGGCGGCAGTGGCACCTTACGGCGCATCCGCTTTCTGGAGGATATGGAAGTCATCATTCTATCCAACCATCGAATCGTACCGCCTTACGGCATGGCGGGCGGTGCCCCCGGGGAGTGCGGACGCAATTGGGTCGAACGGATCGATGGCAGCCGTGAAGAAATGACCGCGATGGACAAACGAAGCGTAGCGGCAGGAGACGTCTTTGTCCTTCAGACTCCGACCGGCGGCGGGTTCGGCCCGGCGACGGAGCGCGTCGAACCACTTCCGGAAGCTGCGGAATGACGGGCAAAACAAGGAACAGGATAGTCTCCTCGGCACATCTCGTCGCCGAGGAGGCAGCGGAAACAAGTGAACTCGAATATGGTCTTTGCGTGGCGACAAACGCCTTCAACCGATGGATCGTCCGATGAATGGCGGCAGCGGGAGTGCCTGATATTGGCCCGCTTGACGTGATGGTTCTGCACACGGTGAATCATCGCGATCGGCCGAAGAAACTAGCGGATATCTGCTTCACCTTGAACATCGAGGATACGCACACCGTCAACTACGCCCTCAAGAAGCTTTTGAAGCATGGTTTGGTGAGCACCGATCGGAAAGGCAAGGAACGCCTCTATGAGGCGAGCGAGGCCGGCCGGGAGGCCAACATCCGATACCGGGAGGTCCACGACGCGTGCCTCATCGAAACGTTGACTGCACTCGGTACCGTCGATACACAGGAAATCGGCGATGCCGCGCGGGTTCTACGCGCCCTATCCGGCCTTTACGACCAGGCCACTCGGGCAGCTACAAGCCTATAAAAGGCTGATTCTAACCCAACTCAATACAAATTCGAGTTGTTACAAAACTTGAACCTAATATGGTAAGGCCCTAGCATTCTGCGCAAATTCGTTTGGATTTGGGCAAGTGGTAAATTTGTGCTGGAAAATGCACGTATTTTGTGCGGCTGTATTATTTGCAATCAGTCTCGGAGATGGTGTATCCGCCGCAGGCGTGCCGAAGGACGGCGTATTGGAGTTCGATATCGTACGCAATGGTGAGTCCATAGGAACACACACATATCTTTTCGACCGTTCAGGCAATCGCACCGAAGTTCGTATCAAGACCGAAATTAACTTCCGCCTTTTTTTTATTTCCGTTTATCTTTTTCAGCACGAGTCCACGGAAGTTTGGCAGGGCGGCAAACTCAATTCACTTGAATCGATTACCAATGAAAATGGCACGCCAGTCAAACTTCAGGTATATCAAGTAGAGGATGCGCTGATGGTTCACGGCGCAGATGGTAATCACACTGTCGAGCGTGAAATTATTCCAGCTAGCCTCTGGAATCGCTTGATTTTAGACCGAAGTCAAACCCTCGCCACAATTTCAGGCCATGTAAAGAAGTTTAAAGTCGAATACTTGGGTGCTGAAAAATTAAAAGTACGGGGCAAGAAAGTCACCACACAACATTTCCAGCTAACAGGCGAGTTCAAACGCGAACTCTGGTACGACAAAAATGACGTCCTAGTCGGCGTGCGGTTCGAAGCCAGCGACGGCTCAACTGTCGCTTACGTTCTAAGATAAATTCAAGGATCAATCCGAATTCTGGCCGAGTAGAAGTGAGAGCTTCTCCTTAGGCGGCACGATATCGGTCACCAGATCGCGGAGCAGACGTTTATTCGTCAGCGGCCCTACCGTCACCGGTTTCGTTCCAAGACGCTCCGTGCAGGCATATACTGTTTTACCTTCCACTTTCACCATACATTCCTTGCAGGTGTTGGCATTGGTGCAGCTGTAGCGGATTGCGAGAGACGAATCGAGGTTGCCTCGAACCCAGATCAATGCATCCAAGACTGACATCCCTTCACGAAAAGGCACTTCAAAGTCTTCAAAAGTTGGCTCCTCACCGGGCCCACCGCGCTGTACCGTCACTTTCGCCGTTTCATGAGTCATTCGGCAGCCTTCAGCTGTTTGAGTTCCACACGTTTTTTCACCAAGGCAGCCTCTTCAAGTTTCAACGCGCCATTCGACAATCTAGTTACCAGATTATAAGATTGCTCAGGATCGGTCAGGCGGTAATCGTCCCGTTGATGCGCCCCTCGGCTTTCGGTCCGCCGCCGCGCACCGAGAATGATCGTCTCAGCGACAAGCAAAGAATTTCGCATGTCGAACCAATCCTGCATCGATAGCGCATAGCGGTGATCACTCTCAGACGGGTGTTCGCCGATTTCGCACCCCATCTCACGGACGCGCGTCAATGCGGTGTTAAGTTGCGCTTCTGTGCGCAACAAACCCACGTCCCGCCACATCAATTCCTGCAGTTCAACCAGCATTCCGGCGAGCCCTGGGCCCGACCGCACTAGGGCAACATCATGGCTTGCCAAAATTTCATCCAAAGCAGAAGCCGCCGCTTCATCTGTCCAAGCGTGCTCACCACCGGCTAATTCTGCGCCGAACCGGCCCGCACGTTCCCCAAACACAAAAGCTTCCGGAATGGCGTTACCCGAGAGCCGATTGGCACCATTCGCCCCACCAACCGCTTCGCCGGCAGCGAACAAACCCGGCAATGTCGTCTCCATGCGCGTATCAACCCGGACGCCACCCATATGGTAATGAGCAATCGGCGAGACTTCGACACCCCGCTCGGTAAGGTCGATGCCATTCGCTGCCAGTCGGTCGATGACAGGCCCAAAAGACGCCCGCAATTCACTCTCGGGAATGTGCTCGAAACTCAAGAACGCCCCACCGGCCGGCGAGCCCCGCCCGGCGGCAACTTCCTGCAAAATAGCGAACGACACTACATCACGAGGAGCGGTGTATTTGTCAGTAACCTCAGCATGGCCGTAATTATGAACAAATTCCTCACCTTTGTTATTCAGCAACCGCCCGCCAAGCTTGTACCGGAAAGGATCCCACATGATTGGGTCCATTCCCACCATGCGCGGCGCCAAATGGCCAATCGGAAAAAACTGAACGAACTCCATATCGACTAGATCAGCCCCGGCCCGCAGCGCCAAAGCATAAGAGTCGCCACCCATATTCACCGATGCGCTGTTGCGCCGATAAAGGCGCGTCAAACCGCCCGCCGCCAATATAACCGCCTTAGCAGCAATCTTAACCGCTTCGCCAGTCTCCATATTTAGACCGACTGCGCCTACAACTTTCCCGCCATCAACCACGATGCTGGTAATCATCAGCTCACCAGCCCGTCGAAGATTTTGCACCCGCCCAACTTGCGTGCGCAATGTCTTCGCGACAGCCGGCCCGGTGTTAAGGAAATCCACATAGACGCATCGCTGCACCTGATGGCCAGGCGCCATGACCTGTTTGATGTGGCCTTCTTCACGCGCCCAACCGACTTTCCAATCTTCCATTTCGCGGATCCGGGTCGGAGCTTCCTCGCAGAGGATAGCGGCCAGCTCTTCGTTGCAAAGGCCACGTCCCGCTTCAAGCGTATCACGCAAGTGATGGGTCCAGTGATCCGGCTCCTGTTCGCCGACGGCAGCAGCGACCGTCATCTGAGCCATAATTGTGGCTCCGCCCCGGCTTATGAGATTTTTTTCAACTAAAACCGTATTGGCGCCGTTCCGGGCCGCCGATATGGCCGCATACATGCCAGCGGCGCCCGCCCCAACCACTAAAACGTCAGTGATAACATCGGCTGTCATGATTTCAATCGAATTCCTCTACGATGGCCCGGGCCTTTACCCGGCATTCACTGGCCGGGGAATCTTCAACACCCCGATGAATAGTCGACCGCTGGTCCCAAATCAATAGATCGCCGCCCGACCAGTTATGGGTATAAATATTTCCCAGTGCAGTCGCCTGCTCAATCACTCTTTGCAGAATGTCTCGCTATTCTTCTATTGGTAAAATTTTTCCACCATCCACGAGAAATTTCTCCGATCCGTAACCGGCTGCAAGCGGGATGGTCATGACCCTGTGGTCAATGTTCTTGTCGATTAGCTTGCTTTTCGGCAATACCGTTACAACATCCCGCGCGCTCGTCACCTCCATTGCCTGTTCGACCGTTCCATTATGATCAAGTAACTCGAGGTTGAGGCGCGTCGGGAACATTACGTTCCGTTCGTCGCGCTCGCCGGCTTCAATTGCATTCTTGGGAAGTACCCAAACCGATTGAACGGACTCGTTTCCGTCATGCGCTGCGTGTTGTCTGCGGGGCATCCGTGCCAAGAAGAAATGAGTGTCAAAACGCTTTGGTCGCCCTTCCGGCGTAATCCAATGCGCGAAATATGCGAACCTATCGCAGCAAAGTACAAGGTCTTCCTGTTCAACGATTTCGCCCCATTCCACGTCACCAGCATTCAACGACGCATGGTATTTGTCGTAGAACGCCTGGGCCTCGTCCCCTTCCAACACTGTCTCGGCACTCGAATGACGAGCAAGAACGACACCGCATTCCTCAAATGTTTCTCGCACACCGGCGATTCGGAGAGCCGCCTCATCCGCAGAAAGTCCTTCAATTCCATCGCATCGGCTCAATAAGCGTTCTTCGGAGTCTTCTGGGTCAACCAAACCGCCCGGGAAAACAAGGGCGGACGCAAAATGCATACGGTTGTTTCGTTCCACCATGAAGACTTCCAACCCTTGATCCGTATCGCGAATCAAAAGAACCGTCGCTGCTGGGACCGGTGTCACCGGCTTCTTTTTATCGTCTTCCATAAGACCTCTCTTGAAAACCCTATAAGGCTAGAACTGGGCGTCGTTGACGCAAGTATATCGGCGGCTTTACTCAAAACGATGGCCTGGGGTATTGGATTTAATGTACTATGTAATAAACCAAACAAATTAAACAATTGGCAAACCGAACATGCCCAATGATTTCAGTCATCCGTCTCAGCTTGGCTTGACCTCAAGCGAGACCATCGAGACCCTGCTCCAACGACGTAGTATCCGTAAATACAACGATATGCCTGTCACTGACGATCAAGTCGACGCCATCCTGAAGGCAGCTTTTCGCGCACCGACGTCGTCCAACATCCAATCCTACACCGTAATTACAGTTCGGAATCCTGAGACTAAACAGAGACTGGCAGTTCCAACCGGAAACCAGCAACACATCATCGACTGTCCAGTCTTTCTAGCGTTTTGCGCGGATCTCACCAGGCTCGAGCATGTCCTAAAAGAACGCAACCACACACTTGGAAATAACAACCTAGAGATCGGTCTAGTTTCCTCTATCGACGCATCTCTAGTCGGCATGTCGGCTTATCTGGCGGCGGAATCGCTAGGCATCAAGGGTGTTATGATTGGTGCTGTTCGGAACGACGCCGTCAAAATAGCTGAGATCCTGGAACTGCCTAAATTCGTTTTTTGCGTCTTTGGTATGTGCCTTGGCTATCCTGCAGAGATGCCGCAGCAAAAGCCGCGAATGGAGCAAGATTTCGTGGTTCACCAGGAAAAATTTCAACCGGAGAAAGTCGCTGCGGCCGTTGAGGCCTACGATCCTGCACTCCGCGCCCATTATGAGGAAATCGGCAAAAAGACAACATCGGACTCCTGGAGCCACGACATGGACAAAAAGTTCCATCCGCAGCTGCGCGAAGGCCTGCGCGCACAACTAAAGAAGCAAGGCTTCGATTTCAGATAACTAGGTGTCAGGCTGCGACGTCACCACTACGCCCGGACTTGCTCTCAAGGAATCTGCAAACTTCGGGGTTATCAGAGTGTTCCAGATCTTCCGTGGTGCCCTGCCAACCTATGCGACCGTCATGCAGCATCGCTACCTTATTCGATATGCGCCGTGCGCCCGTCATATCGCTGGTAATTACGAACGAAGTCGCCCCAAGTTCCTGCACACTATTTAGGATCATGTCATAAATGATGTTGCACATGATCGGGTCAAGACCAGCTGTCGGCTCGTCCAAAAATAGAACTTCCGGATTGGTAGCGATCGCGCGCGCTAATCCCACACGTTTCTGCATGCCGCCGGAAAGTTCCGCCGGATAAAGATCGCAGACTTCTGAGCCGAGATTCACAATGGAGAGTTTTTCGACCGCCATCTCACGAGCTTCGCGTTCGGAAATTCGACCCGACTGCAGCTGCTTGAATGCAATATTCTGCCAGACGGGCATACTATCAAAAAGGCCGCCATACTGAAAAAGCATTCCAAAACGGTCATCGAATGAGCGCCTTTCGGCTGCACCCATTTTCCGCACATCCCGCCCATCTATCTCGACACTGCCATTATCTGGGGAGAGTAACCCAATCATTGTTTTCAGAAGCAGCGATTTTCCGCTGCCGGAGCTACCGATGAGGACCATCGAATCTCCGCGCAGCAACTCTAGTTCAACGCCTTTTAAAACTTCTAGTGAATTGAAACTTTTTGTGACACCGGCCAGCTTGATCATATCTGCCCCAATCGTTCCATGTCATATAAATAACGAAATTTACACGGTACGCAAATCCACCCTATACTCGAATATCTATGGCCATAACCTCTACCGGCGCTTTTGACTCATCTTCTTTGGGAGCATGGCAACCCTATTGGACTGATGATTATTCATTCGCTAGCGCACCGCCGATTTGGGTCGCCAAGCTTCAACGACGTCAAATTCACCAAAACCATAATGACGACGGGATTAACCCCAATGTCATTCGTGCTCGAAGTGATGCAAATCCAAAAATCGTCTAAACGACGGAACGTCATGCCCATATGGGGCAGCTCAGCCAATTTTGATGCTAAACCAAAGTTGCAAGGCGCGCGAAATCCTATCCGACGGTTTCATTATTCATTTCGAAGGGTGGGAAATTTCACAAGTCGGTTATTCTCACCCCATCAGAACCTCATTTAGTTTCCAAGAATGAAAGGCGCCCCAGCCTCTTCTGCAACTTCGCGCACCTCCTTTACCAAGGTATCGGTCATCGGAATACCTTCTTCCATCCGAATTTTGCGGGCTTCGTGCTCGGGATCGCCTGGCACCAACACCGGTTGGGCAGGGTCGAGCGGCGGCGTCTCCCGCATCCAGTCCATAAGCGCATCCATGTGCGTCTCAAACTCGCCTTCCTCACGAAAAGCTCTCGGATTGATTGCGAGACAAAAATGCCCAATGTTCAGTGTTTCTCCTGTTTGCCCAGTAACGACATCGGTCGCTCCGGTGTAGGAGCCAGAAAGCACGCTGCAGAGTATTTCAACGACAAGCCCCAACCCGTATCCTTTGTGAGAACCAAGCTCCCGGCTGCCACCGATAGGCGATAGCCGTTTTGGAACCGCGTTGAGTGCCGCCACCGGATCCGCCGTCGGTCTTCCCGTTTCGTCAGAAGCCCAACCTATTGGGATCTCCTTACCAGCACGTCGGGCAATATTTAACTTGCCAACCGCGACAGTACTGGTCGCCATATCAAGCGAAAAGTGCTCATTTTTGAGACCGGGTGCGGCGACGGCGATGGGGTTTGTGCTAAAACGAGGCTCCTTTGCAAAAGTCGGTAATACCGCCGGCTGGCTCGAACCTGTCATGCACATACCGACCATGCCACGATCCGCTGCCATAGTTGAGTAAACGCCAGCCGCGCCGTAATGATTAGATCGCCGTACGGTGACGACCCCTACACCAAAATCATTTGCACGGTCGCAGGCCATTTCCATCGCCCGGGTTGTTGCAAAATGTCCAAGCGCATTGCCCGCGTCCAACAACGCGGTCGCCGCAAATTCTCGAACAACAGTCAACTCACCTGTTGGAATCATCACGCCATTCTTCCGACGCAAATTATAAGTTGGTAGCATGCCGGCCCCATGGGAATCGATCCCACGCAAATCAGCTTCCACCATATTGCGGACGGTGATCTCGATGACGTGCTCAGCCATCCCCCAAACGCGATAGATTTCAGTGATCTGCTTGCTAAGAGTGTCGGCTTTTACGGTAAGAATTGTAGCCTCCTGTTGGTCGGAATTAATAGCTGGACCACATCTGACGGTGGCCCAATTTTGATATAGCAGTATAACGTCCGGCTTCGAGGCTAAAAACATGCATAACCTTACCTCCTTCATCCGCTTTCACGCCACGGAGAGGCCAAACGATTTAGCAGTGGTCTATAACGGCCTCAGGATTACCTATGCGGATCTACTCGATCGAGGCATCGCCGCCGGAGCTTGGTTACGCAGCGAAGGCGTCTGCCAAGGTGACATTGTCGCACTGGTAATGAAAAATAGTGCAGGGTTTTTGGACCTCGCCCTAGGAGCGAGCCATATCGGTGCGATCCTATTGCCTATCAATTATCGCCTGGCTGCAGCAGAGATTGCATACATTCACGACCATGCCGGGGTCAAACTGGTTTTGGCGGATGAGGAGCTTTCGGAGCAAACCAAAAAATTGCCGGGAGTCATCCCTATTGATAAAGCAGCACAAACTGATATTCGCACTTTGGCGAAGACCGAAGAAAGGCCGGATGCGGCACGCCGCACAGGAAGTGATCTGTACCGGTTGATGTATACTTCGGGAACAACTGATCACCCGAAAGGCGTTATCCATCAGTACGACAATTTTTATTGGAAAACAATGGATCAGT
>MDTE01174468.1_pt1 | contig 22873 bp, 20 predicted proteins | sample 811231 | NCBI WGS metagenome assembly MDTE01 (sample SAMN05326651, study PRJNA326480) | marine metagenome | isolation source: seawater | place: Indian Ocean: Red Sea | collected 2010 | reverse complement strand
TGTTTTCGATTATGATCTGAGCTCAGGTGAAATTAAAAATAAGAGAGAGCTGATTAAATTTACGGAGAACGATGGCTTTCCTGATGGCATGACGACCGATTCTGAAGGACGTTTATGGATTGCTTTTTGGGGAGGCTCAAAAGTGCTTTGCGTTGACCCTATTTCTGGAAAAATTGAAGGGAAGATCGACTTTCCAGTTTCGAAGATCACTTCCTGCGCCTTTGGGGGTGATGACCTTAGTCAGTTATTTGTCACTTCGGCGAGGGTTGAAATTAATGAAGAGGAAGAACCGTTAGCGGGTAGAGTCTTTGTTGTTGAGCCGGGAGTGACTGGTCTAGAGAGTAATCGATATCTGCTCTAATGTGCTTAAACTGAATCAAAGGTAGGTACTTTATCAATAAGTTCACCAAGTGATTCCTGAGCTTTCATGAGTAGGGGATAGTATGGTCCTCCCATCTGCTTGCCTTTTTCGATCCTGGGATAGTTATCAGCTCCAGGCGCATTGCTTCCATCATCTTCCCGGTTAGAAATGACCCCATCCGAAAAAACGTTGATAATAGTTGCTCTGCGGCCCCTTTCTGAATTGTTTTCGTATGATCCATGCATGAGGAGTGGATGGTGGAAGCTTGCTTCGCCTGCTTTCATTTCGACTGGAATTTTTTTGTCGAAGTCAGAGACTTGAGAATCAGTGAGCTTTTCCCTAATAGCATCCATGTCTCCAGTGAGGCTTTCCTTTTCAAGTAAACCCCAATGATGGCTTCTGGGTATGTAATACATGCATCCATTTTCTCTGTCCACATCATCAAGACCGATCCAGCATGTCAAATGACTCATTGGTGAAGTCCAAGTCCAGTAAGAGAAATCCTGGTGCCATGCTACAACGCCGCCGTGTCTGGCCGGCTTACTGAAGAGTTGATCATGGAAGAGTCTGAAGTCTTTACCGAGGAGCTGGTAAGCGGCCATGGTGAATGCAGGGCTCCATAAAATATCATGGAAGGCCGGTCTGACGCGCCAGGCCCCTAGAGCATGGAATATAGCGGTCTCAGGATCCTCTGATTCGTTGCTGTGGTACTCATAAAAGTATTCATTTCCTTCATGTTCGGGATCGATCATTTCGTTAAGTTCGTCTCCTAGGGTGGTGATCTGCTCAGGACTCAGGACTTTTACACCGTGCAGATATCCGTCATTCCTAAATTGAATGACCTGTTCTTCATCTAAAGCGTAATTCAACCATTCTTCAGGTGAACTCGGCGAAGGGAAGAGATTTGTTAGGAGATCACTACTTAATCCAAGATCAGTTGCCATGATTATTTAATTTAATAACTACAATTACCATTAAACCAAGGTTTTTTTGGATAATAATGATTGGAAAAATCTCGTTGAGGAAAGCTCTTATAGGTAGGAAAATAGTAAGGTGCCATCTGAGTATAAAACCCCAGTGAATAGAGGAACCAAATTTTTATTGGCACTGGGTTGTATTGTGGTGGTGGTTGGAGGGTTGAAGCTAGCAGCGGACCTTTTGGTTCCAATTGTTCTGGCTTTCTTTCTTTCTGTGATCAGCTTACCCATTCTGCGCTGGTTACGTTCGAAGGGAATTCCCCGGTTCCCTGCAGTTTTTCTTACAGTGATCGTTGGCCTTGGAATATTAAGCCCGGTCGTTTTCATTGGTCTTAACATGGTGACCGAATTCCAAAATAATTTTGATACTTATAATGAAGGGCTGACCAAAAAAGTAGCTGATTTTCAGGAGTGGGTTGAGGAAACTCTTGATTACAAAATGACTATAGATACCCAAAACGTAATATCTACGATACAGTCATCGGTCTTTAATTTCATTGGCGGGGCAGCAGGATTTTTGAAAGATTTCACCTTTGTTATCATACTTATGATTTTCTTTCTGAGTGAGGCAGGCGGTTTCTCCAGGAAAATTGTTGCTATACGGAGGGTCAATGGGCCTGACTTCGCAGCATTTTCAGCAACTGCAAAAGATGTTCAGAAATACCTTGGCATTAAGACGCTGATTAGCTTTATGACAGGTCTCCTCGCTGCGACAGTGACGGGTTTGTTGGGGCTTGAATTTGCTTTGTTATGGGGAATGGTCGCTTTTATATTCAATTATATACCCGCAATTGGATCCATTATTGCCAGTATCCCACCGACTCTTCTGGCACTAGTCGATAAGGGACCGGGAACCGCTCTGGCTGTTCTTGTTGGATTTTTGATAATCAATATGATTTTGGGTAATTTTGTTGAACCTATGCTGCTTGGTAGGCGGTTTGGTATTTCGACTGCAGTGGTTGTGCTTTCAGTTGTTTTCTGGGGATGGCTGTGGGGCATAACGGGAATGTTCCTAGCCGTTCCGCTGACAATGCTGCTGAAAGTGACGCTCAGTGATTCTGATGAATTTAAATGGTTTGCTGTTTTCTTAGGAAGTTCTGATTTGGAGAAGGACAGCCAATCGGATGAAGCTGATGTAACTTCCTGAAATAGTTAAAGGGACAGTGAAAATAAAAGGAGTTGAGCTTTACATTTTACCTGTTGATTTAAGAATTCCGTTAAAATTTGGAAATCAAACGCTCACATCGGTAAAATGCGCGCGAGTTAGAATCCTTTCGCAATCTGAGGATGGGACAATAGTGGAGGGATGGGGAGAGACCCCTCTCAGTGTCGCTTGGGTATGGCCTTCGTCACTTGATTACGAGAAAAGGGAGTCCAGATTAGTTGAATTCAGTGATTTAATTGCTAGTTCTTTTTGCGATTCCTATGGGAAAGGCCATCCTTTTGATTCGGGTTCGAGGTTCATATCCGAATCACTAGAATGTCTAAGAAAGTCTCATAATGCGACGCATTCTGATGAAGAGGAATTACCTCACCTGGCAGCATTGGTGGCCTTCTCGGCATTTGATTTAGCTGCATATGATGCTTATGGAAAAATATGTTCAAGGCCTGTCTTTGAGCTGTTTGGACCGGATTTATTAGCTAAAGATCTTAGCGATTATTTAGATCCTAAGAGCAAATTTAAGGGAAAATATCCTTCTGATTATTTAGTGAAACCCAAGTGCAAAATTCCTGTCTGGCATTTGGTAGGTGGACTAGACCCTTTAGATTCAGGCGAATTGATTGGTGACGAACCTGACGATGGATATCCGGTCATCTTACGTGATTGGATAAAGAGGGACGGGCTCAAGTGTCTGAAAGTTAAGTTGAGGGGAACTGATTGGGATTGGGACCTTGAAAGGATGAAAAAAATTGGAGACATAGCTCATAAGGAAGGTGTTAACTGGTTCAGTGCTGATTTTAACTGTACGGTCAATGATCCTGGATACGTGAATTCAGTTCTTGATGCGATCAAATTGGATTGTCCTGAAATATATAAAAAGATCCTTTATGTTGAACAGCCGTTTCCATATGAACTGAAGGAGAATCAGATTGATGTTCGTAGTGTTACTGACCGTAAACCGCTTTATCTTGATGAAAGTGCACATGATTGGACTTACGTAAGACTAGGAAAATCTTTGGGATGGAATGGAGTCGCATTGAAAACATGTAAGACCTTGACCGGAGCCTTGCTGAGCCTGTGCTGGGCCAAGGAAAATGGGATGGGATTGATGGTTCAAGATCTTACAAACCCGATGCTTGCACAGATACCTCATGTGCTGTTAGCGGCACATGCCGGAACTATTATGGGCGTTGAAAGTAATGGGATGCAGTTTTATCCAGACGCATCGTTACCTGAACAGAGGGTTCATCCAGGTGTTTACAGGAGGAAGGAAGGCTGCCTCGATCTGACAACTATTCAAGGTGAAGGCTTCGGTTATCGAATAGATGAGATAGGAAGAGATCTTCCGTCGCCATTACGTTCGAATATTTAACTTTCGTATAATGAATCGTCGGGAACGGGAACTAGAATGTAATCACCGATATGGAGAGAGTTTTTGTCGCCAGAGAGTTTATTTAACCGTTTTAACTCATCAGCGTTTGTGCCAAAAGAAATAGCAATTGACTGAAGAGTGTCACCATCCACTATTTGATAGAATCCATGGCCCTCTGGAGCCACGATCTCTTCAGGGTTTTCAGAGTTCTGGGTGATTTCAGGCTTATTCTCTGGTATTTCTTTGGTCGAATTAGCATTCGTGGGTGGAGAATTGCCAGATTGACCTGGGAGCGTAATTCGCTGTCCTATTTTAATGTTGTTGGGATTCTCTAATGAGTTAGCGCTAACGATTGCGTCTGTGGAAACGCCATATCTCTTTGCGATTCGGTTTAATGTGTCGCCGCCTGTAACTATATGATGGTCGGCGTTTAAATCAGCTGGTGAAGTGTTTGTCTCGTGTCTTGGAACCGCAGGTTGGCCCTTTTGAGCAGGTATAAATATTTCCTGACCAATTTGCAGGGCATTCGGATCAAGTATTTTATTTTCACTTATCAATCGGTCGAGGCCAATTTTATATTTTCTGGATATACTGCTCAGAGTTTCTCCTCCACTCACTATGTGAGATTTTCCAGTCAGTAGTGGTGGAGTTTCTTTTCCTATGCTTTGAGCCTGGGTAGTGTAATTGGGGTTGGAGAATACGGGGCTAGATTGAATGGTTTTAACTTCACCTTCGAGGGAGCTTACTCTGTAGTTGGTTTGAGTAAGGTCATTACGTATCTGGGAAACGTCCTGACCGATTCTTTTTTTGAATCCGAACGGGTTCAAAGAGAAGCGCTTATTTGACTGATTGCCATCATATTTGGCGCTATTCTTTGAGTTGGTTTTGCAACCAATTGAGGCGAAGCATGCCAAAAGAACAACACTAAGGATTTTGCTAATGTTTATGAATTGACCCAGATACATCATTAAATTTAAAAACTTTTCTTACTTAAGACAAGTTAAATATCTGGAAATCTGATGTTTTTTTGCGATATTGGCCATGTTTGTGCTAAAAATTTTAAAGTTTTTGATCAGTAAGACTAGGATTCTCTTAGCTGGGATTGGTTGTTTTATTTTGCTTGGTGTGCTTTTTGGAAGTGTAGCTGGGGACATTGACTTCCGCATATTCACAGAAATTGGTAGCAGACTGGGTTTTGGGAAAGTGTCCGAAAATGAGATTAAAAATGAGGACGACAGTTTGAGTCCGCAAAATCTCATAGACATGAGACCAATAGTAATTATTGATCCTGGTCATGGAGGCTCTGATGGGGGAACAGTAGCGGGAGGTGCTCTCGAAAAAGAACTTAATCTTGAAGTCGCTAATCTTGTTGGAAGAAAATTAACTCAGGCAAGAGTCAATGTGAAATTTACTAGAAACTCGGATCGTAAGGTCAATTTGAGTGAACGTTCCAAATTAGCCAATGAGCATCCTGGTGCATTGTTTATTAGCATTCATCATAACGCGTCAACAGTGCCTGAAGCTCATGGTGTTGAAATATATTATGCTTTATCCAAACCGGACTCAGTAATGCTCTCTCAGAGAGAATATTTTAAATTGGGTAAAGATGATTCCTTTTCTGATCATCGAGGCAAACTCCTGGCAGGGCATGTGCAATACTTTTTGTGTTCGGCGACTGGAGCTAAGGACAGGGGAATCAGGGACAGTCGGCTTGCGATGACGAGGTGGGTTTCTTGCCCATCAATACTAATTGAGTGCGGTTTTCTCAGTAATGTTAAAGAATGTTCTAATTTATGTAGCAGTTCCTACAGGGAGAAAATGAGTGCAGGTATCGCGTCAGGCATATTGAAATATCTTAAGATGGTAGATGCGGATCCGTATTATGGAATCAGAGTTAAAGCCAACAAATCTGCACAAATAGCTACACTTCAATCCGAAAACTCAGGATCGTAGGGCCATAGCGATTCGAGTGATTCTGTTTTGATCCAACCGTGGAGTTCATTGGGAAGCTTTACGTATGACCAGTTATCTCTTGCTGTGACAAGGATGACGCTGCTTCCCGGAGGCAATTTTATAATTGTTGAGGCTGATTGTGCGGGCCCTGTGTGTGCTGTGCTATCATTTTTTATAACAATATTGGTCCTATGGTCTGGTCTGGAAGAGTCTCTGGCCTTTGACAGAAAAGTAGAGAGTGTTGCGCTTAGTGAGCCTACGATAAGTAAAGCGAAAGCTGATTTTCTGTGCCGAATTTTCAAAATAATCAGCGCAATTCCAATTCCAATTAGCCATAGGCTTATGGCGAGTAATGTGCCGATTAACGATTCGTTTGATAGACTTAAGATCTGATTGGAATCTGATGGGTCCGTATCAACGAATCCTGTCTTGTCTTTGATTAATTCAAGGTTCTGTCTGGCTTCGGCTGAATTAGATTTTAATAACAGAGCCCTGCGGTACGAAAGCGCAGCGAGTCCAATGTTCTGGAGCCGATAATGTGCATTGCCCATTTGAAGGAATAGTTCTGGCGCGAATTGCTTTTGATTAATGAGTGTCGTGAACTGTTCAATTGCCTCTTTGTATTTGTTTTTATTAAGTAATAGAGTTCCTTTTTTGAAGGTTTCTTCAGGTCTGTCCAGATCCGCCATTGATTGAGCGGCCAGAGAGTGGAAAAAAATAACAATAGAGATTATGATTGTCCTGAGCATTCTCTGTTCAATTGATTTAATTCCTCAATTATTTGAGATTGGTTCGTTTTTGTTATCTCTTCCAAATGTTCGGTGTTGCCGCTGAATTTTATGTAGTCGTACCGATTTCGTACTTGTGACAGTAGAGGGCTTAGCTCTTTGATCTTCTTTTCAGACATTATCCTGTTAAGGCAATCATATGCCATGAGGTCAAACTCGGGGCCTGATGCTTTGTTTTTAATTAGATTTTGCAGGGCCTCTTTAGTGCTCATTTCTCCATTAGTTCTTGTGCTCATTTTGCGAAGTCTCAGCCATGCGGCGACTACAATTAGTAAAGCAATGGGTAAGAGGTTAATGGACCAGAAAGCGGGGCTTCTCCATGCCGGGGCTGATGCGATGGACCAGTTAGGATTAATGGTGTTGCCCATCATTAAAATGTCTGACAGTGTCGATTCTGGTTCTGTGGCAATGACGGTTGAAGCATTTGCTTTTGATGAGCTTCCCTTATCTGCAACGCTTCTGTCAGTGAAAGCTTCTTCAACTTTTATAGGAACTTTGTCAGTTATTAGGGTCACGTACTGTTCTTTTTTTGAATCAAAGACCGTTAATCGAAAAGTTGGAAGCTGATCTTGTTTTTGTTCGGGAACAATGTTTTGTGAGAAGATTAACTGTGAAGGTTTTCCGGGGTCATTTCGTTGAAGGTCCTGCTTGGTAGGCTCATAAAATTTCCATCCGGAAGTCGAGGTGGGCTTGGGCGATTCAAGAAATTCAAATCCTCCTGTGCCTGTCACGTTGAAGCGCATCGCGATAGGCTCTCCTGTCCTTACAGATAGGGGATCTGCTTGAAGCGTCAGTGAAAAAGTTCCAATCGCACCTGAAAAGTCTGCAGGCCTGCCCTCAGAAGGCAATGCTCTGGAGGTGATACTGATGGGCGTAGATTTTAGGTCGAACCGCTCATCTATTCGTCTTCTCCCTGTTGGGCTGGGTAATTGAATCAGGGGCTTAAATGATGCATTAAGATTGAGTTTTCCTGTCTTGAGAGGAGATATTTGATATAAGAACTTAATTGATCTTTTCCCGTTAACAGGTGCAGCTTCTTTGGGTCCGTCCAAATAAACAGCACGGACCCCGTCTCCAGAGAGTTTTACGATATTGTTTCTTTCAGAGTAAATTTGCGTATTGGGTTGAAGTGCCAGGGTAATTTCAGCAAAAACCGGTTCACCAACGAAAGGAGAGCTGTTTGCGATGTTAACTTTGAGTTCGGGGCTCAGTGCTTTTTCTTGTGCGGTTTTTTCACGGATCTGCAACTTTACAGTCTCTGTTTCATATAAGCTTCCATCCGTGGACTTGAAGATTCCTTTAATGTTATATTTTCCGATGTCTCCGCGAACTTCGAAGCTGTATGTGGTGACCCTAGTTACGCCTTGATTGCTGCGCATAAATTTGAACCCTTTGCCGGTATTTCTAACGGTCAAATTGCCGCCTTCAATATTTAGTTGGGGCTCGTCAGGGCTAATATTTCCGGCAGCACTGACTGAAACTTTAGCTGTGGATCCTTCTCGAATGATGTTTCCAGGTTCTATGGCTATGTGAAGATTAACTTCACCCTTGACCGTGAATGGGGCCATTACTAATAGAATCAATGCGAAGCTCTGTAATCTTGATTTCACCAGTCCTTAGAGAATCGGGCCTTTGATCTTCTGGGAAGTGCGCGCAGTATTTGCTCATTAGCTAAGGCCTCGAGCTGGCGTTGTGCTTCTTCTTTTGAATAGCCCGTTTTGGGGTTCACTTTTTGATGTTCTTGTGATGCGGATTGCTGGTCCTGATTTTCCTGTTGGTCCTGATTTTCCTGTTGGTCCTCGTTTTCCTGTTGGTCCTCGTTTTCCTGCTGCTCCTGATTTAGCTCCTCCAATCTTTTTTTTACTACATCAATATTGTGTTGAGCATTTGTGTTCTTAGGATTGATGTTCAGGGCTGATTGGTAATGCTCAATTGCTCCTTCCCAATCCTTTATAGCACTTTCTATATTTTCCTTTGAAGGAGGTGACTCAGACGGGCTGGAGCCACTTTTAGGAACTAAGAGTTTTTCACCTTTTCTAAAAAGAGTGTTACCGAGGTTGTAATGAGCAGTTTCCTGAACTGGTTTATTTTCACTGAGCAGAGCAGAACTAAAAGCATTTAAAGCAAGTTCATGATTGTTTGCGGAAAAAGCAGATGCTCCCAGGCCAAGGTTGAGTTGAGCGGTTCGATTAGCTGATTTGCTCTCATCTATGGCGGACTGATAACTTTTGATTGCTTTATCGAATTGTCCCGCATCATAAAATTCTTTTGATTCTGATATTGGCCCTGCAATGAGTTGGCTGTCTTGCCCAGTAATCGCCACAATAAAAAATACTGATATGGCTACTTTACTAGTTTTCATTAAGAGGGAGATCAGGAGATCTGACAATAATAGCCCAAGAATCAGGCTGATTCCAATGCTGAGAGGCCATGCAAAACGTTCGATTGGAGTTTTCTGATCTCTAAATTCAGTTTCTTTTGTGTCAAGCGTCTCCAGTGCTTCCTGAATGATTGTGGAATTCAGTGATTTTGTATCTAATCTTAGGAAGATTCCTCCGCCCGATTCAGCGATGTCTTCGAGAGCCTTAGAATCAAGTTTGGATCGAACCAGCTCACCGTTTTCATCACGGATGAATGTTTGTTTATTACCACGAATTTTTTGTTCTGGGATGACGGATCCTTGTTCTGATCCTACCCCGATAGCAATAATAAGTGTGCCATCTTCATTGGCTTTTGCGGCTTCTTCTATTGCATTTCCTTCAAGGTTCTCTCCATCTGTAAAGAGGATAAGTGCATGGCTCTCTGCTTCACTTTCCTTTAGTGTAGAATTGGCCCGGTTGATAGCTTCTGCGAGGTTAGTACCGCCTCTGGCCACTGCATAAGTATCAAGCTGGTCAATCGATTCACGGAGAGCTTCTCTGTCAGGAGTGATTGGAACCATGACTGATGCGCTTCCTGAAAATGCCATCAAACCAATGAGGTCTTCAGGCAGTGCCTCAATGAGGTCATAGGCAGCGAGCTTGGCTCGGTCCAGTCTGTTTGGTGTAAGGTCCTGTGCCAGCATGCTACGCGACGCATCAATGGCTAACATCACTGTTCGGCCCTTACTGTAGCTGGGCTCTTCTTCAGATCCCCATTGCGGACGAGCGAGAGCTGTAATGATTAATGCGTATGAAAGGTAGAGTACAACTGAACGGACAGCGCGGCTTTTACTTGAGGTTCCATGCACGAGTTGATTTCTTAGCTTTTCAGCAACGAATGCGGATGTTCGGTCATGATTCGGCCCTATAGGACAAAATTGAAATAAGATTAACGGCAACAATAGCGTTAATCCCCAAAACCAAACTGGATCAGCAAATGTCATTATAATTGTATTAATCCGGGGCGGTTCTTCTCCAAACAATGCCTATCAATAGTATTGAAGCCGCAGCCAGTGTGGGCCATTGATAGTATTCTTTTTTGCGTACTATTTGACGATGTTCGATGTCGCTCTTTTCGAGTTCGTTAATTTCGTCAAAGATTTGTTTTAGGGTCTCAGTGTCTTTTCCGAGGAATGCCTTGGCTCCCGTGATGGATGCGACTTTCCTTAGTGTGGGAAGGTCAAAGGTTTCCTCTTCTGAACCGGGTTGGCCTGGTCTGCCGATAGCGATTGGATACACTTTGATTCCAAGCGTAGCGGATAATTTGGCGGCATCTTCCGGAGTCAGGCCGGGAACGCTTTGGACTCCGTCTGTTAATAGAACGACCACTTTACTTTTGGCTTCTCTTTCAGAGAGTCTCTTGGCCGAAGCAGCTATGGCGGTACCTATCGCTGTTCCGCCTTCGATTATATTATCAAACCGCCTGAAGTGGATTTCTCTATCAATCATTTCCTGTAGCCATTCATGATTCATTGTTAATGGGCCCATCGTGTGAGGTCTGCCGGAGAAGACGATGACGCCGATACGGTCATAGGTCCTTCCTCGGATGAATTCTTTTACGACTGCCTTTGCGGCTGAGAGTCTGTCCACGCGCCTCCTGTCGACAACGAAGTCTCTTTCTCGCATCGATCCAGAAACATCAATGGCTACTGAAATTTCAACCCCTTCACCTTCAATGACTTCAGAGTGAGTGATCTTCTGCGGTCTGGCAAGGGCCACAATTCCGCAAGCCATGGTCAGCGGAAGAAGGAGTGAACTGGGTGAGAGAAAGCCCCTGTTTTGTTTTTTAAGGGCATTTCCGAAATGTACGACTGAAGGAAAATCGATTGATGCGGGGCGTTTACGTTTTCCTCTCAGAACAATGAGAATAACCGGTAGTGCTAATAGTCCTAGCAGATAAGGCTCAGCGAACTGAAACTCAGGTAGTAGAGGAATGGTCATTATCAGTCACGGAGGTTTTATTTGCATCAGGAATGTTCCTCACAAAATTAATACTCTTTTCTATGAGAGGAAGCCTTTCTGAGGGGTCCTCTTTTTCAGGAGCAAATCTTAGCCGATCACAATTACTCAATATAGATAAGAATCTTTCTTTATCCTCAATGCTAAACATTTGCATTATCTTTTCCTTATAATTGCTGAAAAACTCCTCGGGAGTTAAATTGAGGCTCTGTTGGCCGAAATTGTGAGCGATTACTAGTCGGAGTCCCGTCACTGTTTCCTGAGCCACTTCATGTGCTGAAAGATCAATGTAACGTTGTTTGAGGGCGTGTAGATGATCAAGCGAAGCTTTTCTTGGATCGATTGGTGTAGAGTCGTGCTTATTCTTATGTGATTTTATGCGTAGGAAGATCAGGATCAGGAGAACAATAAGAATGGCTGAACCTACAACGAAAAGAAGAATACCGAACCGGTCAGGGTCGGGAATTTCTGGAGGAGGAATGATGTCCTTGATGTCAGGGATTGTCTCCGTTGATGGCATTTAATTATTTAGCGTCAATGAGATCACTATATTTTTCACAATTTCATACTTTTTAACGAAGATTAGTAATTCTAGCACTTTTTGAGGATCTGCGCCGATGCATCATTAATTATTTGGTAAGGCAAGAGAGTACTAGGCTTGGACTGATGCCGTTTTTCACTAAGATGCAATTTACTCCGAGATCACCGACTTCTGTGATGTTTCTTTGTTCGTCGTCAAAAAATATCATATCTTCATAATTAAGCCCCGATTTGTTTCTGAGCCTCTTAAAATGAGTGACCTTTGAGCCTGGATAAATTTCCTCGTACCTGAAATAGTCACGAACATTTAAAAGGTCGAGTAATTCTCTTGCCCAATCAGGCTCGTTGGTCCGTGAGGCAATTCCTAAATCGAAGTGCTCATACTTGAGTTCTTCAAGAATATCAATAGTGCCTGGATACAGTTTCAGTTCGGATCCCCTCGAGTCAAATATTCTGCCCGACCTAATCTTAAAAGGAGGGTACAAGTGATCGCACCATGTTCCCGCAGCGTCCCAGAGTGTGAAGTCGAGATCAAATACGACGAGCTTTGGCTTCATGTTATATCAGATGGCTTCTATATCGACCCAACGTCTTTCTTCCCAGCTCTTCATGCCAAGTTCCGCGAGTTGAACTCCTCTAGCGCCTTCGCGTAAAGTATAGTTCCATGGCGCGTCAATGGCCACGTGGCGGAGGAATTCTTCCCACTGGATTTTAAATGCATTGTCGTAATCAATGGAGTCGGGAACTAGAGACCAGTTTTCGTAAAAATCGATCGGTTGCTCCACGTCTGGATTCCAGACCGGTTTAGGAGTATTCTCATCTGATTGTATGCGGACCTCGCGTAGTCCAGCAACGGCGGATCCTTTTGTTCCATTTATTTCAATGGTAAGTAAATCATCTCGTCTGACCCTCACGCACCAGGAGCTATTAAATTGGCAAATTGTTCCATCTTCTAATTCGAAAATAGCATAAGCTGAATCATCTGCGGTGCCGGGATAGATCTGTTGGTTTTCATCTCGTCGTTCATCAATGTCAGTTGATCCATGGGCAACTAGCCTTCTAACTGTACCAAATAGATTGGAGATCACGTACTGCCAATGACAGAACATGTCTATCATGATCCCGCCTCCATCTTCTTTCCGATAGTTCCAACTTGGTCTTTGAGCTGGCCTTTCTGGATCGATGCCGGTAAAGACCCAGTAGCCAAAGTCTCCTCTCACATTGAGTATCCTTCCGAAGAATCCGTCTTCTTTGAGTTGTTTCACTTTTCTTAATCCTGGGAGCCATAATTTGTCCTGAACCATGCCATTTTTCAGGCTTGCGTCTTCTACTAGTTTTGAGATGCGAAGAGCTTCTTTTAGGGAAGTTGCTGTGGGTTTCTCGCAGTAAATTGATTTACCAGCATCCGTTGCCATCTCGATGAATTGTCCTCTTTGTAGCGTTCCTGACGAGTCAAAGAACACATCATATTCACCAAATTTACCATTCAGTGCTCCTTGAAGGTCAGTCGTGTAGGGGAATGGATTTCCGGTGGTGTTTTCGCCGTATTTTTTTGCAAGTGCTGCAAGCTTATCATTATTTCTTCCGGTCAGTATAGGGTCAGGCCTGAGGGTAAGATCCTCACTTACTTTTAGTCCTCCTTCACGAATGATTGCGCAAATTGAACGGTCCAGATGCTGGTTCGTTCCCATTCTTCCAGTGACTCCATTAAGGATTATGCCGATGCGTCTAGTTTCCATTTTCAGTTAATTTTTTTCAAAGTAGTTTACTATTTTTTTCAGGTATTCGGATTGATCAGAATTCCACCATCGATTTGAAAATATTTCGACTTCATGAAAACCCTCGAATCCTGTTGAGTTAATCCATTCACTGATTTCACTGATGTTTATGGTCCCTTCTCCCATCAGGCCCCGGTCATTGAGAGTGTCCTGCATTGGGCTGAGCCAGTCACAAATGTGAAAAGAGGTAAGGTTTCCGTTACTTGCGCACCTTTCGATTTGATGCTTGAGATGATCATCCCACCAGGTGTGATATACGTCCACGGCAATCCCAATATTTGGGTGACTATTGAGATTTTCACATATTTCATTAGCTTGTTCCATGGTGTTGATGGCGGAGCGGTCCGCTGCATATAGAGGGTGAAGAGGCTCTATTGCTAGGACTACGCCTGCTTCTGCAGCATGGTCGAGGCACTGTTCTATTCCTTCTTCTATCTGTTGTCTTGATTCTCTGAGCCCTTGTCCTGGAGTCGATCCACATACAAGTACGAGTGAGGGGGATCCGACTTCGTGACTTTCATCGATGGCTCTTTTGTTTTCATCTATGGAATTTTGTCTTTGTTCTTGTGTTTGGCCTGTGAAGAATCCTCCCCTTGCGACGGAAGTGACTTTGAGCCCGGATTCTCTTGCTTGTCTTCCCACGTCCTTAGGGTCTCTGCCTTCAAAGCTGTATCGCCAGAATGTGATTCCTCCGATTCCGGCGGAGGCATATTCTTTAATGCACTGTTCTGTGCTCCAAGGCTTATTAGTGATCGTGTGGATAGCAATCTCTGATAGTTTCTTGGGCATCGGGTTTGCTGAGTTAAGATCTTGGGGCACAATCAAAGAAGTGATAATCCTCGTTCTGAGATAGCTTGCCTATGTAAAACGCAAGTTCCCTAGCATGATAGTCTCCCCACATTGAAGATTCACCGTTAGGGATTTTACTGCCGTCAGGGACATAATCCCAGCCATTTGGTCTGTGGTATATTGAATGGAGAATGAGACCATGATGATCCGGGTCCATGCTCAGGTAAGGTTCGCTGAAAAGTGACTTTGCGATTGTTATGCCTGCCTTTGTGTATCGAGCTCCCTCTTCTCCTAGAAACTGGCCGAGTCTGATCAGTCCCTGAGCCGCGATGGCGGCTGCGGAACTGTCCACTGGTTCATGCTCATTGTACGGGTCAGACTTTCTTTCAAGGTAATCTGTGGGCAATTTGCTTAGGCCAGGAGCCCCAGTGTCCCAGTAAGGGATTCCATCAGCCGGAGTATTGTTGATGTAGAAAGAGCTTGTGGCGTGAGCAGCTTTCAGGAATATGGAATTTATTTTTTCACGGCCTCCGAAAGGTTCGATTTCTTCATCGCTGAGAAGTTCAAGGAATTCCAATTCTTCTGCAAATCCTGTAATTGCCCAAGCCAGGCCCCTAGTCCATGTAGTGAAACCTGAAAAGCCCTGTTGCGAATTAGGGCAGCGGAACTGTCCGTCATTAGTATTAAAAATAGCTTCGTGAGTAGTTCTCCCGGGCTCGGTATCATATTGGTCTCTCCCTTGACCGTAGTAGACCGAATAACGTGCAGTCGAGACGCCATGTTTAATGAGCCTTTCGAGGAGTGATATTTCCTGATCGCCTTCGTCCATGTATTTGTGGCCGAGGAGATAACTGACGGCAAGGGCCCTGCATGATCGGATAGTATCAACGAAGAGGGAATGTGGGCCATTGAATGAATAAATGAAGCCGCCTCCGTCCTTTGTTTCTGTCCAGCGCCGGGCCTGAGATGCTCCTGATAATTTGAGGGCTAAACGATAGAAATTACATTCCCACTCATTACTTTCAAATTTGTTGCAGATTAGTTGGCGCAAAAGGTTGCCGTACGTTGAAACGTTGTTAAAGCCGTGATCATGTACGCCGAAATGGGTGACATGAGGAGCCATTTTTTCTAGGGTATTAGTCTTAGCAAGTTCAAGGAACTGCCCATCGCTTGAGGCCTCGAACTGAAGAGCAGAAGACCCGTACTCGAATCCTTGAGTCCACTCGGTCCATCCTCTTGTAGTGTACTTGCCGGCCGAAGTGAATACCGGTGACCCTTTTGAGTGGTCATACTCCTCTTCAATTTTAAGAATTTTCTGCCCTGACAGCTCCCACAAAGTATCAATTTGAGGGATGAGATCTTTGAAGCTGATATTATTGTCTATTTGTATCATGAATTGGAATAGGAAATAGGTTTATAGCCTTTTCAGATGGAATCCACCGTCGATCGGGATGACGTGGCCGGTCGTGAAAGGGAAGTGTCCGAGCAGGAGAGCCGATGCTGCCTTGCCAAGATCTTCCCCATTGCCCCACCGTGATAGGGGAACAAGATCCCCCTGTTCAAGTATTTTATCGTATTTGTCTTTTGCTCCCGCTGTCATGTCTGAACTCATGATTCCTGGCCTCAAGTCATTAACTAGGATGTTATGTTCAGCGAGCCGTGTTGCCCATACTTGTGTGGCCATGGATAGGCCGGCCTTTGATATGCAGTAAGCTCCTCGGTTCACTGATACAGTATCGGATGATATGGATGATATATTTATGATTTGATAATGTGATAAACGTGGGGAATTGGGCTGGTTGATCATCATTTTAGCGGTGGCCTGTGTCAGAAAATAAGGTGACTTTAGATTCACTGTCATCACGGTATCGTAATCCTCTTCTTTTGCTTCAAGACAATCTCGCCTGTTCGGTTCGGTGATTCCCGCGTTGTTAATTAGAGCATCGATGTGACCAAACTTTTCTTCGATCTGTTCAATGATTGAATTTCTGCTATTTGAATTCGCCAAATCGGCCTGAACTGTTTCAAAGTATTGATTTTCATTTTTGGATTCTTTATTGCAAAGTTCAGCAGTCTCAATTGCGCCACTTTTACTGGACCCATAATGAATAGCGACACTTAGTCCTGACCTTGCCATTTCTATGGCAATTCCCTGGCCCAGGCCTCTTCCTGCTCCAGTGACTAGTACGACGGGTGCATCTGCCGAATCTGAACTCATTTTTTACTTTTACCGCATGTTCATTAGCATTGTTAGAACAAATCTATTTATTTTAGCACAAATTCGACTATATTATTTGTACTAATTATTAATGATCGAGAGGCTTTATGCGCAAATACAGGCCAATTATTATAGAAAAAATAGGTATTTCACTACCCAAGATGGAGATACTCAGGCTCCGCCTCAATGAGCATTTGCCGGAAACTAAAGCCTCATTCCATAATCATCCGCATGGCCAATTATTGATCTATTTGAGGGGATCTGGTGAACAAACAGTGAACGGTAAACGGTACTCTGCGAGGGCGGGTACCGTCATTTATGTGAGGCCAGATGAACGGCACCGATTTGAAAAGGGAAGGTCGCGGCAACCGCTTTGTCTTGTCATTGACGTTAATTTGTTATCTAAAAAAAAGAGCCAAAGAGTGAAAACTTTAGGAGAGCTTCCCGCGACAGATCTTAATCTTATTCGATCAAGAGTCTCTCAATTGTTTGAAATGCGTCGGACTGGCAGTGAAGACAGGATTGTTTTAGTGGGTGCAGTTATCCTTGATATTCTTGATCCGGTCTTACGGTCAATTGAGTGGCTCGAGGCTAAGGTCCATAAGAGAGAATCCAGAGGATCCGTCAGTTTCCGAGTCGAAAAGATCATTAATGACCAGATTGAGGATTCTTCTCTGAGCCTATCAAAAGTTTCCAGTATTTTAGGATTTCAGCGTGATTATCTTAACCGCTTACTAAAGAAGGAAAGGGGACTTACTTTTTCTCAGATCCGGTCTCAGTTGAGGCTGAAGAAAGCACAGAGTTTGTTAATGAAGGGACAAAGTGTCGGTGATGCTTCTCTGGCAGTCGGAATCAATGATCAGAACTATTTTGCGAGATGGTTTCGCGCACAAACAGGAATGGCCCCAACAAAATGGCGCGTGCAAAAAAATGACACGACAAGATTGCTCCCTGCCTAATGTGCTATGATGAGCTTCTGGTATCTATTTTTTAGGCTTCTCAGGAGAAGGGAGCTCCTTGGCCTTTATTGCTGAGCTGCGGGTAATTTTAGCCTTTGATTCGAGGCCGGAAATATAGTCCTGCATTGTTTTTTGACGCTTTGGAGCATCAAGTTGCCGGCTAATGTCCTCCTTCACTTCTTCAAATTTGCGCTGTCCGGCTTTGGTCTTTTTTGTTACTTTGATGAGGTGGTAACCGAATTGTGTTTCGACCACGTCACCGACATCACCCACTTTTTGAGTGAATGCAGCCTTTTCAAAGGCAGGGACCATTTGACCGCGACCAAAAGATCCGAGGTCACCGCCGCGTGCGCTGCTTGGGCAGTCTGAATGTTCTTTAGCCAATTTATCAAAGCCGTCTCCTTTTGCAGTTATTAACTGTTCTCGAAGTTTCTGTATGGCCTTCAATTTTTCTGACTTCACTTTTTCATCGGAACCGGGATCAGTCTTGAGAAGGATATGGCTCGCAGTGATGCTTTCTTTGGAATTAAAGGATTCCTTATTTTCTTGGTAGTATTTTTGAAGCTCTGCATCGGTCGGCGCTTTTACTGCGCTCAGTATTTCCTGGACGTGAAAGTTAATTAGTAATTCTTCTGTGACTTCGGCTTCGAAACTTTTTTCAGTGTGCCCCATTTTCTTTATATATTCTTCGAACTTAACTCCGGGCGGAAGAGAGCCTTTAATCTGTTCAATGGTTTTCTTTAATTCATCGGCGCTTGCTGTTGCCTTTGCGGCTCTGGCTGCCTCTAAGAGGAGGCTTCTTGAGATTAGCTCTTCTGCCATTCTTGGAGTCACTTGCTTGATGGCATTGGCGCGCTGTTCGGCAGGCATTTGATCTAGGCTCGGGCCGTAACGCATGCGCAGTGCTCTTTCAACATCAGCTGATGTGATTTTCTTTCCATTGACTGTGGCCAGATCTTGAACCGTTGTGGCCGGTTTTGGTTTGTCTTCGGCGGCAATGACAATCGAGAATGAGAAAAGTGCCGCTAATAAATGAGCGAGGATTTTGAATGGTGTGAACATAAATTTGTTTCTAAATCTATGACCTAGTTGGTCATGTTAAATGAGAGGTTGGAGAGTTCATTCGTCTTATAAGGACTCAATGGCAAACTATATTTATTAGATGGATTATCAAAATTTGTGGGAATTTACTATTAATCGGTTATTTTTATTGGGTTTTTAGTTATGGAATCAGAACAATTAAGTTCTTCTGCTAGGGCGCGGATCCTTAACCGTGTCCTTTTGACGATATGGGTCATTGTCTGGTTCTGGACCTGTGGAGGATACAGGCATCTTATAGGTGTACCGGGTCTCGTTGTTGTTCCGCTAATGATTGCTGTGCCTATAACTGCGCTACGGTCACTGAGGAGGCGGAAGTTAATTGTAGGGATCAGTCTTCTCTTATTTGTTATTGTCTTCGTGGCACTCTTGATTGAAAAGCCCAAACGATACAGGAATTGGATTGAGAGCTGTAAGAAACCTCCGGTCGTTAGATTTCCAAATGAGGAGGTCGTTAAGATTAACAATGTAAGAGAATTTAAATGGAGAAGTGTTGATGATTATGATGCGGCATGGGTAACGCGCAGTTATTATCTTGATCAACTGGACTCTCTTGATCTGATAGTGGAGCCTCTAGGCGATTCAAAGCTATTTGCGCATTCTATGCTCAGCTTCGGTTTCGGTCCGGAAAGGAGAGTTGTTATATCTGCTGAGGTGAGGAAAGAGGAGGGCGAGGTCTTTAGCCTTTTTTCTGGCCTCTATAAGCAATTTGAACTCATTTATCAGGTGAATGGTGAGCGTGATGCGCTTACCTTGAGAGGTTGTCAGGACGGGACTCAGCTTTACATTTTTCCAATCAAAGCAAGTAAAGGATTCATGAAGAGCCTCTTTGTGAGTCTTGCAAAAAAAGCGGGAAATTTAACTGATGAGCCTGAGTTTTATCATTCGCTTCGCGCAAATTGCACTACTGAGCTTTTTGAGCATATAAAGAAAAATTTTGAAGGGGATATCAGTTATGGAAAGGGTGTCCTTTTTCCTGCGCAGGCCGGGAAGGTCCTGCATGAAATGGGTTGGATGGACACGGAATTGGATTATGAAGCGGCCCTGGAAAAGTTCCGGTCTGGAATGAGAGTCAGAAAATATGCAGACCATCCCGATTTTTCCAAAAAAATAAGAGAATAATTAGAATTCATTCTTCCACATCATTGATTCCATTGGTAATGCGGATTTGCTATTGTATTTTGCGGAGCTTTTTTGTGAATAGAGGGTATCGACTTGACCCTGAAGTTCGAAATAGATGAGCTGACCAATGGGCATTAGGTGATAAACTCTGACAGGCCTTGAGACGGAAATCTCAAGTGTCCAGTGATTACAAAAGCCGACATCTCCTTTTCCTGCCGTTGCATGGATGTCAATTCCCAGTCTTCCGACACTGCTCTTTCCTTCAAGAAAAGGAACGTGCCTGTGAGTCTCAGTGTATTCTTCAGTGACGCCGAGGTAAACGGTCCCCGGTTCCAGAACAAATCCATCTGAAGGTATTTCGAACATTGAAATTTTATTATGTTTTTTTGCATCTAAGACATCGTCAATGTAAGTGGCAAGAGTCTTTCCGAGTCTGACGTCGTAACTGTTAGTTCCTAGATGCGTTTCTATGTAAGGCTCAATGACAATGGTGCCTTCTTGGATTTCTTGGCGGATAGCGTGGTCAGTCAGGATCATTTTATTTTGTTTGTTTCTGATTAGCTAAATACAACAGTTTTATTCTTAAGTACGAGTACTTTTCGCTGGGAGTGAGCCCAAACACCCCGTGATAATACTATTTTTTCTAGGTCTCTCCCGTGTCTGATAAAGTCAGATAAAGATTCTCTGTGAGTGACCCGAATCACATCCTGAGCGATGATTGGACCTTCATCTAAATCAGCAGTGACATAGTGACTCGTTGCTCCGATCAGTTTAACGCCGCGCTGATAGGCTTGGTGATATGGTCTTGCACCCGCGAATGCCGGAAGGAAGGAATGATGGATGTTGATTATTTGATTGGGAAAATGATTAACAAAGTTATCACTTAATATTTGCATGTACCGGGCAAGGATGACGGTGTCAACGTTATGCTCTTTGAGAACCGAAATCTCCGCTGATTCTTGATCTGCTTTATTTTCTTTATTGATGGAGAATTGGTGGAATGGAATCCCAAATCTGTCCGCTACTTGTTTGAGCGAATCATGGTTGCTTATAATTAATGGAATTTGAATATTGAGTTCTCCTGATTCATGTCTCGATAATAGATCATATAAGCAGTGACCTTCCTTCGTAACGAATATCGCAGCTCTAGGTGGCTGGTCATTGTAGTGAAGTTGCCATGTCATTTCGGATTCGCTGGCAATTTCCAGATTGAATTTTGAATTCAACTGCTCCTCAGAGAGTTCGAATCCATCCATTTCCCATTCAATTCGCATGAAAAATGCTCCATTTTCCTCATCCACGTGCTGATCCAAATAAACAATGTTTCCTTTATGGTTGCCGATGAATGTGGATACTGTAGAAACTAACCCAGGCCGGTCAGGACATGAGATGAGCAGTATGGCGGTTCTTTTTAATGCGGGCATGAATGATTGTATGGGGTTCGCAAAGCACTAGCACTTAATATCGATAAAAACAAGTTATCACAATGATGAAGGCAATGTGTTGGGCTGATATGGTCAAGTTCTTGTAATATGTTTTCCTTTAGTCTAACAAAGATACTATGAAACCATTTAAGGGCCTTGCTTTTTCAATAATCATTCTTGCGGGCATGATCGGCATTGTGCTTCATGCAGCGGTCAAATCTTCTTCTGATCGGATAGTGAACAGATATGCTGATTGTCATGTTCATCTTCTGGACTTTCTGCAGAACGGTGAATTTTTAAATTCTGATAAGAAATTTCCAGGTGGAGTTTTCGGGAAGCAGGAAGAAAATGGCCGCTATGTTTCTCTTCCTTTCGGAGAGAGGGGACGGAGAGTAGAAGCTTTGCTCCAGAGTATGGATGAGGCGAATGTCCATAATGCCTTAGTGTGCGGCATGCCTTTCATAAAGAAATGGTCGCAGAATGAGCCGTTTCAGAGGCCCCGTTACTATTTGGACAGTCCTTCCAGAGTGAAGCCTGCTAGGGACACTGATGTTTCAGTCGGATCCGCTATCCTTGATTATAAAATAAAATATGCAGATGACCCGGTAAAGTTGTCTAGGCTCAAATCGATTCATCCTTCTCTTTGTGGTTTTGATGCCACGGACTTGGGAGCAGTTGACTTGCTTATAAAAAGGATCAAAGAGTTTCCAGGGGTTTGGGAATGCATCGGAGAGGTCATGTCTAGGCATGATGATTTAACAAATCTGACGACCGGAGAAAGGCCAAGGGCAAATCACCCGGCACTGGCCCGTGTCTGTCGTTTTGCAGGAGAGCATTATTTACCAGTGAGTATACATCACAACATTGCTCCAATTTCTCGTAATTCGAAGGAAGTCAAACTGCCTACGTACCTGAATGAATTTATAGAACTCATGGAATACTGCCGTGCCGGTAATGAAGGCTGTGAAGTTTCCACAAAATTCATATGGTGTCACTCGGGCATTAGCCGGAGACTCGTTGTTAATGATCTGCATTTCTGGATTGAAGAGGTCCTCAAGGAGTACTCGGATCAGCTGTACATTGATCTGTCCTGGGTCGTCCTTGATGATTATGTGCTCCCCAATTTGGAGGACTGGGTGAAATTGATTTCAAGATACCCTGAAAGATTTATGATAGGATCCGATGTGGTTGGGTCAGTCAGCAAGATGAATCAGGCGCTCAAGCCCTACGATAAGCTTTTGGCAGCTTTGCCAGAACATATCAGGGCAAAAGTGGCGCATGATAACTTCGCTAATCTCTTCGAAGACATGTCATCGTTGAGAAAGAAAAACGGTTTAGGGGTCGGAGGAATAACAATTTCTCCTGATTACATTTACTCTGACAAGCTTCATGTCAGGCCAGACTTTAAGAATTCGAAATTTATGGAAAAAAGAATCAGATCATTGAATCGAAAATGAATCCTGATATATTCTGATGCGATTCTCATATCATGATCAGAAGCTTTCTTAAATTCCCTAGAATCATCATCGAGTACTTTGGACTCGAAGTGATCATCGGAGCCGGGCTGTGCTGGGCACTTGGGGGCGGTGTTTTTATGGTGATAATTTTGGCCTGTTCTCCAAGTTTCTAGATAATTTTTCTATGCCTTAGCGTCAGAAGCTTTTTTAGGCTCTTTGGACGCTGACTTCTTGACTTCTGCTCCGCTCTTTCCTTTCCACTGCTTCACGAGTTCAGTGGCAAGGTTCTTTTGTTCTTCGCTGAGTTTTGGCTCTAATCTTTTAATTGCTATTAGAGCTTCTGAGTTTCCTTGTTCGGCAGCGAGAGTCATCCATTTCTGGGCCACTACTAGGTCAGTCGAAACGCCTTGGCCAAGCGCATAAAGCATTCCCAATGAAGCCTGTCCTTCGGGGCTTCCCTGATTGGCGGCTTTTACTAACCAACCTATGGCTTCTT
>MDTE01105048.1_pt1 | contig 22889 bp, 15 predicted proteins | sample 811231 | NCBI WGS metagenome assembly MDTE01 (sample SAMN05326651, study PRJNA326480) | marine metagenome | isolation source: seawater | place: Indian Ocean: Red Sea | collected 2010 | reverse complement strand
TGCGCACCGATCGCGCGCGCGGACGACCCCACCGCGCGCGCGCCGCGCGCGCGACACCCGCGCGACGACCCGAGAATCGATCGCCGCAGAGGTCACCAGCGCCGCGCGGGGATCGATCGGCAATCCGCGTCCCCGTTCGCGCGCGCGACGCGTTCGGCGCGCGTCGAACGCGCGGCGGACGCGCGCGCGAATTTACGTTCGTTCGTTCGCACCTCCTTGTCTTCCTTCTTTCCGAAAATCCCGAACATCGCGGCGTCGCACTGGCGTCGACCGCGGCGGCGAGCGCGAGGCGGGGGTCGACACGCGAGGGACGCGCGAGGGGTCGTGACTCAATGGTTACATATTTACCGGCAGAAACCTCTAATCAAAAAAGTGCTGCCCAGCTCAGAAGAGCGTCTTCGAGAGCGTGTTGACGACATCCGCGAGGACGGCGGCGTCGCCGGCGGCGATGACCTCGCCCTGGTACGATCCGGCCTCGAGCGCGGCGGGGTCGGCGGTGAAACGGAGTTCGTCGCCCTTCCAGTCGGTCATGTGACCGCCCGCGCCCTTGACGATGGGCACGAGCGCCATGTAGTCGTACGGCTTGAGATCCGCCTCGACGACGAGGTCGGCGAAACCCATGGCGAGCAGACCGTAGGCGTAACAATCGCATCCGAACATCGGTATCTTGACCTTGGACGCGAGGGTGTCGTATCTAGCCTTGTTCATGCCCTCGAACATGTACGGGGTGGTGCTATACATGTACGCGTCGCCGACGCTCGCGCACTTTTTCACGGCAATCGGTTCGCCGTTCATCGTCGTCTGTCGTCCACGCACGCCCACCCATCGCTCGTTCAACACGGGCTGATCTAAAACACCCAACACCGGCTCACCGTCGCGCAAAAGCGCGATGAGCGTCCCCCAGAGTGGTTTTCCCGTGATGAAACTCTTGGTGCCGTCAATCGGGTCGAACACCCACGTCCACTCGCTCGACCCACCGGCGCCGAGCTCTATCCCGTGCTCCTCCCCGAATATCGCGTGCGTTGGAAACTCCTTCGTCACCATCGACCGCATCACCGATTCCGCCGTCTGATCCGCCACCGTGACCGGAGACGCGTCGTTTTTATCCTCCACCTCGAGCGTCTTCCCTCGAAAGTACCTCGTCGTCACCTCCCCCGCCGCCGTCGCCAACCGCTCGGCGAACGCGACGCACGCCTCCGGCACGTCCTCACCCTCGCCCTCCTCCTCACCCTCACCGCGCGCGCGCGCATCGCCACCGCGCGTCGCGCCATCTCTCACACGTCTCACCCTCGTTCGCATCCTCGTCGCACTCGTCATCGACGAGAACGACCCCATCGCGCGCGCGCGCGTCGTCGCGCCCGTCGACCGCATCACCACCCTCGAGTTCTCCCTTCCCAGTCCCTCGCGCGCCTCCGCGAACGACCGACCGACGACCAATGTCGACGTTCACGCGCGCGCGCCCTCGACCATCCGCGTCTCCTCTCCCGCACTCCTCGCCGCTCGCCGACGCCGACGCGATGGCGGACACGAACAGGATCCAAAAAGAACTCAGGGAGATCGCGTCCGACACCGCGAGCGGGGTCACGGTGTCGCAACACGGCGACAGTTTAGTGCACATGAAGGGCACGATCCGAGGTGCGACCGAGACCGATCCATCCGCGTCGCGCGTCTCTCTCTCTCTCTCTCTCTCTCTCTCTCTCTCGCGCGCGCGCGTCGAGACGAGCGAGCGCGAACGCGCGCGTTCGTTCGACCGACTGACGATGCGCTCGACGAACAGGTCCGTCGGAGACGGTGTACGAGGGAGGGACGTTTCACATCGACATTCAGATCGGCGCGTCGTACCCATTCGAGCCGCCAAAGATGAAATTTTTGACGAAGGTGTGGCATCCGAACGTGTCGAGCGCGAGCGGGGCCATCTGTTTGGACGTGTTGAAGGATCAGTGGTCGCCCGCGCTGACGCTGAAGACGGCGTTGTTGTCGTGTCAGGCGCTGTTGGCGGCGCCGGAACCGGATGATCCGCAAGACGCCGTCGTCGCGCGCATGTACGCGGACGATAGGCGGACGTTCGAGGAGACGGCGAGGGAGTGGACGAAGAAGTACGCGACGGAGAATCAGATGGATCCGGCGGTGGGTGAGTTGATGGAGATGGGGTTCAGTGAGAGCGCGGTGTTGAAGGCGATGACGAAGTGCGGTGGGGATAAGGCGCGCGCGTTGGAGGAATTACTCGGAGGGTGAGCGCGGCGTTCGCGCCGACGATGACGACGACGACGACGATGATTTGTGACGCACTGTAGCATCAGAACGCGCCGAAAGGTGTGAGATAGCATATTAAATATACAATGATGAGATTGATACGTTCGAGTTCGACGCGCGCGGTGATGGTCGCGTGCGCCGTCGCGTGCGCGTGGCGCGCGGCGCCATCCTCGGCCGAAACGTTCGCGCGCTCGAGGAACGGGGCGGAATTCGACGCCGGGGACGTCGTCGCGTGTTCGGGGGCGCCCGTGCGGGAGATGGTCGTCGGTCGAGTGATGTGTGTTAGACAAATGATCGACGCGTCGGCGTTACCGAGGATCGGCGTCGAATATCTCACCGCGGATGTTCGGGTGTGGGTGAACGAAGAGTCTCAACTCGTGCGCGGCGAACCACGCATCACGACCGATGGCGTCACCTTTAGCTTCGTGCCGACGACGAACGGGACGAACGGGACATTGACTGTCGTATCAACAATCGAACCCAAATCTCGCGTGATTGCGGGGTATTATGACGTGGCGTGGTACGAGTTGAGCGTCGTATGGCCGACTTTCTTCTCCAGTACTCGCGTGGAACCGGAAGACGAGGAGGATGAGGAAATCACCGCGACGGTGGATTTCAATCCGTTTCCGTGCACGTGGTTCCTCGGAGCGGATTACTTGTGCAACTCCACGACGTGGATGTCTGGATAAACAAACAATACTACGTTGCTATGTCTACTCGATGTGTCTACGCGTTTTCCTCCTCCGAGGAGGGTTTCCTTCGACGCACGGTGCGCCGCGGTTTCGCCCGCTCGCTCTTCGTAGTAGTCTTCGAACCACCACCTTTCTCACTCAGCTGTTTCGCCTTGCGCAGAGGCAGTGGGAGCGAAGATTGCGTTCCCGTCACTTTTGAGATGAGCTCGCGACTTTTGTCGATGCGGTCTTGTCTCGAGCCTTCCCGCTTTCTCGTCGGCGGTGGGAGGTCGACAGCCACTCGGGCGCCCCAATCGACTTTACCTCTACCAGAACGAGACGCCCCGCGCGTCGTCGACGAGCGCGGCATCGACACGGAACGTTCGGGCTTTTTCGAACCAGTGAGCATCGCCGAAATACTGTCGAGAAGGAAAGACCGTTTCGCCGGCTGCGGATTCTGACCAAATCGCCGTCGCTCTCGCGCGTGGCACAACATGAGCTTCCGCTTCGCTCGAGTGATGCCGACATAAAATAACCGAACTTCCTCGTCTTGATCGTCGTCGCCGTTGCTGTCGCGCACGAAGGGAATCAAACCGTCCTCGACGCCTGCGATAAAGACAGAATTGAACTCCAAACCTTTACTCGCGTGCATGGTCATCAATTTCGTCGTGTCTCCGCCCTCCTCTTCCTTACTCTCGGCGCTCGTTAGAAGCGAGATACCTTCGAGAAACGCGCCGAGCGCCTCCAAGCCAACGCGATCTGGGATCGCCTCGTCGACGTTTTGCGGCGGTTCCTTTGCCAAGTGAATGAGCTCTTGCACGAACGCCCACCGCTCGCTCCCATCGTCGGCGTCTTGAACTACAGTGTCGTACCCGGTATTTCGGATGATCTCTTCGAGTAATTCTCCGGGCGTGGCGTTCACCGCGATCGCCTGTGCCTCCGCCATCAACTGCGCGAATTTCATCACCGCCGTCCTCGCCCGAGAGGACAGGCCCATGTCTTCCGCACTCGGCAATAACTCGGCGTTCTCATCCGGTTCCGTCATCCAAGCTCGTCCGAAGAGAGCGTCGCCTAACGATGGCGGTACGCCGTCGTTCGTGGGTAGCGTCTCGATCCAACTCTTGATCTTTTCAATCGTTGAGTTTCCGATGCCTCTCGTCGGAGTGTTGATGATGCGATCCAGGCTGACGGTGTCTGACGGGTTCAACACGACGCGAAGGTACGCGATCAAGTCTTTGATCTCTTTGCGCCCGTAAAAGGAGGTGTCACCGATCACCGTGTGCGGCACGCCGGCGCGAATGAAAGCTTCTTCGAGAACTCGAGCCTGCGAATTGGTTCTGTACAGCACCGCGACGTCTGAGTAGCGCAAATCCGAATCCGCCTTCACCATCTTGCGCACCTCCATGGCGATGAATTCAGCCTCCTCGCGATCATCACTCGCCTCAACGATGGCGACGTCTCGCCCTCCCGGCGTGTTGGCGACGAGATCGAGCGGTGAGGGAAACGAGCTCTCTTTGATGACGGCTTGAGCCGCTTCGACGATCGTCGCCGTGCTCCGGTAATTCGTCGTGAGCATGTACGTCTGCACATCTTTGAAATCCTCGTCGAATTGCGTTCGAATGTTTGCGACTTCGGCGCCGCGCCATCCATAGATTGCTTGATCGGCGTCACCGACCACGAACACGGATCCCTGAGGTTGCGACAATTGTCTAATCAACTCATATTGCGTCGTCGACGTGTCTTGAAATTCATCCACTAGCACCTGACTCCACCGCCGCTCGTAGTACGCGCGCACGTCCGGACACAGCTCCAACATGGCCACCGTCGCGGATAATAAATCATCGAAATCGAACGCGTTCGCTTGCCGTAACGCCATCTCGTACTCGTCGTAACACTCGACAAAGCGTTCATGAGACATGGGCGGAATCGGTTTATGCGCGTCCAACAGCGCCCTGAGCATATGCGACCCGTTCAACCCGACCGAGTGCTTCACGCACGATTTCGACGTGCTGATCCAATTTCTCAGCGGTCCCGGTTGCGCCGTCTTTTTCGTCTCCCCGAATTTATTCACCAGCACGTCTCGCACGATGTGTTTACTATCGTCGGCGTCGTAAATCGTAAAGTCCCCCGTTCGCCCGATTCCCGGAATCCATTCGCCGTGTCGTCGCAGCATCCTCGCCGCGACCGAGTGAAACGTCCCCGCCGTGATATCCCTCGCCGCGGCGTCGCCAATCTTATCCCGCAGACGCTCTCGAAGCTCTCTCGCCGCTTTATTCGTAAACGTGATGCACAAAATCTCACTCGGCGGCGTCTTCAGCTCGTGAATCAGGTGCGCGACGCGTCCGATGAGCACATGCGTCTTCCCCGACCCCGGTCCCGCGAGCACGCGCGTCGCTCCCGTCGGCGCCAGCACCGCCTCGCGCTGGTAATCATTCAACCCGCGCACGTGCGTCGGTTCGAGCGCATCCATCGTCGCCTCCGCCCCCCACGCGGCGTCCGACGACCCCCCGATCGCGCGACGCGCGCGGTGCATCGCGTTCCATCTCCCCTTCGCGACGTCCGCGTCGACGCTCGCGCGCGCGCGTCGCCCGGCGCGCGAAACCGCGCGCGCACCGCCCACCTGTCTCAACACCGTCATCGTCGTCGTCGTCGCCGTCGTCGTCGCGCGCGACGCCATCGCGCCCATCCCTCCCTCGCGCATCGACCGATCGACGCCCTCGACGACGGACGACGCCGCGCGAACTCGAGCGAAGGACGCGTCGACGTCTCCGGCGAGGACGATGGGCGCGAGATGGATGGATGATGGGTGCGAGATCGCGTCACTCGCGCGCGCGCGAATTCCATCGGAATCGCGTTCGATGTCGTCGTTCACGTTCGTCTCCGCGCGCGCGCGTCGCGCGACGACGCGCGCGAGAACGCCCGCGTCGATCACCGCCGCGCTCGCGCTCGTCGTGTTCGTCCTCGCGACGTGCGCGCGCGCGATGGAGAATCCATTCACGCGATGGAGAGACGGCGATCGAGGCGAGGTGAAGGACAGCGAGGTCATCCTCGAGGCGCGTAACGACGATCACGTGTTGAAACTCGACGCCAAGGCGTTCGATAAAGCGATCAAGCGCGTCAAGTACAATTTCGTCATGTTTTACGCGCCGTGGGACGGACACTCGAAGGCTTTCATGCCGCGATGGATCTCGTACGCGCATCAACATAAAATCGCCGGGACGGAGATGACGTTTTCGTTGGTCGACGCGACCAAGGAACGGGAGTTGGATCGACGATTTGACATCGAGGAGTACCCGACGCTCATCATGTTTCGAGATGGGGTGCCGAAGACGTACCGAGGCGATCGATCGCCCGAGCACTTGGATAAATTCGTCAAGCGTAACGTGTTAAAGCCGGCGAGGTGGTTGGAGGGGACGGACGACGTCGAGGTGTTTTTGATCGGGCGTGCGGTGACTGTGATTGGTTTTTTCGACAACGACGAGGATTTGGAGACGTTTCATCACGCCGCGTCCGAGTTTGATCTCGATTTCGGGGAGACGAAGAGCAAGATCGCGACGGAGGATTGGAAGGCGCCGTTTCCGACGATTAAAATGTGGAGAGATTGGTCCAAGGAGCCCGCGGTGTACGACGGCGACGTTCGCGATTTAGATGCGATTAAATCGTGGATCGCGACGGAGATGGTGCCGCCGGTGGTGAAGTTCAAGGAGAAGAAACAACTCGAACGTTTATTCATGGGACCGATCGAGACGAACATCTTCGTCTTCTTACCGGCGGACGCGAACGAGGCGAACGCGATGTCCAAAGCGTTGGAGACCGCCGCTGCGCGCCTAAGAGGTAAGGTGCACATCGTCACCGTGGATAATCACGAAAAGGTGATGCACGATTACTTTTCTCTTCACGAGGAAGAGGGCGCCGTCATCAGACTGCTGTCGCACGAGCTCAAGTACGCATACAAGGGGTCGTTCGACGTCGCGAAAATTTCCGCCGACGTCGTCACGTTTTACGACGAATTCAAGGCGAACAAGCTCGTCCCCATGCTCAAATCGCAAGACCCGCTCCCGAAGGACGGCGACATCGTGCAAGTCGTCGGCAAGACGTTCGAGACGCTATTGATGGATAACGACAAGCACGTCTTCGCGTGGTTTTACGCGCCGTGGTGTCGAACGTGCAAGGCGATGAAACCCGTGTGGGAGAAGCTCGCGACGCTGTACAAGGATCAAGGCGACGTCATCATCGCCAAGATGGACGCGACGAAGAATGAGGCGAAGAATCTCCACGTGCGACATTACCCGACCGTGTACTACTATCGACCGGGAGATAAGCCGAGACACGAGGAATACGACGGTTTGATGGAGACTAACGCATTCGTCGACTTTCTAACCGAACGCACGGGCAAGAGCCCGCACAAGGCGCGAAGACGCACACCGCACATCGAGCACACTGAGCTTTAACTAATGTATGTATCTATCTATCCACCGAACGCTAAGAAGTACTGCGCGACACCCGCGATGGCGCCCAAGACACCGCCGACGACGATGAGCTTGATCTCGTCCTGTTCGAACACCGGGTGCAAGACGCGCTCGAAGTCGCGTCCGGGTAATTTCTGCATCCTGTCCCGCACGGTGTCTTCGATGCCCAAAGCCTCGTTTTGGTAATCGTACGTCACCGGGACGCAATCCGGAATGGAGGAGTAAATCATTTCCACGATGCTCGCCTTCACTTCGGCGTACTTTTCCTCACCTATCATCAAATGAATAGCGTACACGCCCGAACCAATCGTCTTTTCAAAGAAGGCGTCGATGTTTCTCCGAACGAGAGCCTCAAACTTGTCCTTGTACGATCCGTTCATCATCTCGTCCCAGAGATTGTCGGCGTTGCAGAAGTGCAACTGATTGAGACGCGCGAATTCTTTGCTCACCTCCTGTTGCCGCCGCAAGAAAACGCCGTGCAAAGTTATTCCGCAAACGCGTTTCGGTTCAATCGGTTGAAAGATGACTTTCAGCGCGACGTAGTTGGTGAGATACCCCACCGTGAAACCGAAAAATGGAAGCAACCACACGCCGTGCTGCGGCGCGTGTTTGTCCACAAAGTAAAACACTACCATCTGCACCAGACCGAACAAGAAACCGAAGTAAACACCGCTCAATTCGATAAATTTGAACTCCTTCGCGCCCACTTCTTTGAACATGGTGACGACTTTGTCCTTGTTGTTCACCGCCAGATTCACCACCATCGTCTTCAGATCGAGCACTTCGTACACGTTCTCCATCAAGTCTTGTATCATATCCTCCAACAACCCAGTCGATCGCTCCACCGCTTCGGCGATCATTTCGTTTCGCACCGCCGTCGGCAAATTGTTCCAAAACGTCGGCGCCTCTCGCGACAACACCTTTTCAAAAATATCCTCCGTCACCGCCCGCATCTCCGGATCCATGATGCTCGCAAATTTCTTCGGCTCCAATCGCATGAAAATCTCCTTGATATCGATCAGTTTTTGCGTCATGAGGTCCACCAATATCTCCGCCATCTCGCCCGCCTTGCTCGGGATGATTCCTTGCCATCCCCCGAGCAGCCCGAACGGCTGCCCCTTGGGCTGCGCGAATTGCAAAAACGACGGGAAAAACTCCAGAGGATAAAACGTCATCCTCAGCGCCACCACGTTCGTCCCCCATCCCACCAACGCGGCGACGGGCGGGATGATGAAGTACTTCCACAGCGACGCCGAATCAGAGGAGGCGAGCAGACGACGCCCCGTCGTCGTCGCTTCGTCCCCGTTCCCGCCGTTTCGAATCGAGTGAAACGCGACGAACGCAATCGTCGCGACGTACAGACTCACCGCGCCCGCCCATCGCGCGCGCGCGACGCGAGTCACGGCGCGCATCGTCGCGCGCGGTGCACTGCCGATGACGACAGAGCGCCGCCCCGATCGATGACGACGACGACGACGAGGACGACGACGACGCGCGCGGTGTCCTCGGCGCCGCGCGCGAGGTCGGCGACGCCGCGCGCGAGGTCGGCGACGCGCGCGCGCGCCGCGAGCGCCGAGAAAGCGTCGACGACGGGACCGAGACCGAGGGGAGACTCCCGCGAAGGCGACACGAGTGACGTCGACGCGGTGACGGTATCGAGACGCGCGCTCGGCGCGAGCGCCGCGATGGGGGTTTTCGCGTTCGCCGCGCCCGCGATGGCGCGATCGGTGCCCGCGCCCGCGGTGGCGCCCGCGGGCGCGTTGGGCTCGCTCGAGTCAAACTTTATCGATATATTCTCCAAGACGGAGAAATCAGCCGTCAATGTGGTGGATTTGACGGTGTTGAATCAGAGTGGGAACGCCAGTGCGTTCGCGGGGGCCATCGTGGCGGAAGGGAACGGCACAGGGGTGGTGTGGGACGAGGAGGGACACGTGGTGACCAACTATCACGTCATAGCGTCGATGTTGGCGAGCATTCCAAAGGGACGAAAGACGAAGGAGGTGGCCAAGGTGACGATTCAGACGGATGAGGGAAGTCGAACGTTCGGTGCGGCGCTCGTGGGGTCGTCCAAGGAGAAGGATTTGGTTGTGTTGAAGATTGACGCGCCGAAAAATGTATTAAAGCCGGCGACGATTTCTCCGAGCTCGGACGGCGTGCGCGTGGGGCAAGCCGTGTTCGCCATAGGTAACCCTTTCGGGTTCGATCACACGTTGACCACGGGCGTGGTGAGTGGATTGAATCGCAGCATTCAGAGCCAGGTCGGTTCGCTCATCACGGGTGCGATTCAAACCGACGCGGCGATCAATCCCGGGAATAGCGGCGGTCCTCTGTTGGATTCGAGAGGTCGTCTCATCGGTATCAATACCGCGATATTCACACCCACGGGCACATCCGCGGGCGTAGGCTTCGCCATTCCAATCGATACCGTCAACGCCGTCGTCCCACAGCTCATCAAGAACGGTGAAATCGTCTTTCCGTCGCTCAACGTCAAATTCGCCGACGCCGGCGTCCAACGCGACCTCTCCGTCCCCGTCGGCGGCGGCGCCCTCATCCAATCCTTCATCGGCAACTCCACCGCCCAAAAAGCAGGTCTCTTGGCCACTCGTCGCGGCATCTCCGGCATCGCTCCCGGCGACGTCGTCGTCGCCGTCGACGGGAAACCGTGCTCCGTCGCCGCCGACGTCCTTCGCGAAATCGAGCGCCGCGCCGTCGGCGACGACGTCCAGCTCACCGTCCTCCGCCGCAATTCCGTCGGCGACGCCTCACCCTCCCGCGTCACCGCCACCGTTCGCCTCACGACGGCGAACGATTGAGCGCCGTCTCGCGTCCCGGCGTCTTCCCGTCCAGAGATATTTTCTCGTCTGACGTGTACACACACCCATCACCGTTCACGACTCACCAACCAGTCCCCCCCCTCGTGTCCGTTATCCACCCGAGAGTGCGGATCCCCACACGTCGACGCGTCTCGCGCGATGAGCCGACGCTCGACCGATCGCGCGCGCCCGCGCGAGCACCCGCTGTGTTCGTTCGCCGCGTGCGTGCCCCCCAAGGACCTCGACGAAACGCGCGTTCGGTGCGTCTCGACCTCGACGCGCACCGGCGATCGCGATGCGCGCGCGCAGCGGATCGCGCGACTGACGACCGACGACGACGCGCGTCTCTTCCCTCGATGACGCAGAACCGTCGTGGATGAATGTTTCGAGAAATTACCGAAGGAGTACTACAAGGTGGAGCGGCGCGCGTGCGGCGGCGTCGCGCGCGCGACGACGCACAAGGTGAAGTTTACGAGCGGCGACGGGTACGAATTGGCGCTCGTGAGCGATACGATGACGGCTGAGGAATTGGGGAAACGATTCGAGGAGATGCGAGGGGCGAATGATGATCTGAAGGAGCGATCGTTGGCGTTTAAGTCGTATCTGAAGGAGGCGAGCGATAGGCATAGATTTTCCTTTGTCGTCATCGACGATTCGACCAAGCGCGTGTTCGCGGCGGCGACGAAGTTTAGCGCGCCGTTGTCGTTCGGACACTCGAAGGATGGGACGTTGGTGTTGTTTTGTGGCGCCGGGGGGACGGCGGTGGCGACGCATTGGCCGTTGAATGAACGAGAGGTGAGACAGTGCGCCGAGCAGGGCGCGGCGGCGAGACGACGAAGTTTAGACGTCAGAGAGAGACTCGACGGCGGGACGAACGGAGAGGGACGACGTCGAAGCGTCGATCGTCGAAGCGTCGATCGCGGAAGAAGGAGCGTCGATCGCGGAAGAAGGAGTGTCGATCGTGGAAGAAGGAGCGCGGACGGCGGTAGAAGAGACGAGAACGCCGTGTTCACGTCGGAAGTCGGGTGGGTGGATCCGGGCGCGACGGTGCCGGTGGATTTCAATCACGACGACAAGATTGTCCTCACGCACTTACCGGTGGGACGATTCGTGTACGGACACGCGTACTTGCAACCGTATGAATTCACCTCGTTTTGGAACAGCGCCGAGAGTAACCGCGCGGGTATGCCGGAGAGAGCCTTCCACAGCGGTAACGACTACACGAAGGATTCGCTGTCCGATAGCCGACGGAGTAGCATGGACGTCGCCGCGGGCGACGCCGCCCCGCGACGAACGAGCGTAGACGAACGTCGCCACAAGTGGGAAACCACGAATTCGAAGTGTGACCGAGAGACGACGTGGAAAAAGAAGGAACCGGAGCCGTCAAATCCCGGCCACCTTCCCCCGCGCTCGCCTCTCAAGGGATCCTCCGAGCCGATCGAGGCGTCCCTGCAGACGCTCACCGTCGATTCCAAGAACACCAAGACCACGAAAGTGGGCAAACTCGGCGCTAAAATCAAGCGCAACCTCTCCCTCGAACGTCTCAAGGACGCATTCGGGATGTCCAAGAAGACGTAAACGCCACCGCCCGGTTTCTCGCCGCGTCTTCGCCCTTCCCGTCTTCGCCGCCCGCCGCGCCGACGCGCGACCCATCGTGTAACGACACGCGCGCGCTTCCCACACCCTCCGCATCCATCGTCCTCTTCATCTCTTCTTTTTCTCCTCCATAGTCTCACACCCCTCCCCTCGCGCGTCCGCGTCTGACGGACTCGATGCTCCTTCTTCGCGCGCGCCTCGCGCGTTGGGTGTTCGCGCGGGGTCCAAACCCAACGACCCGACCGCTCGCGCGCGTCTCGATCCGTCCGCACACCCGCGCGCCGTTCGAGCGCGTCGCCGCGAGTCGCGCGCGTCGACGCGCGCGAACGTCTCTCTCTCGCGCGTCGGCCATCGCGCCTCCGCGCGCGTCGGCGCGCGCGTCGACGGGCGATCGATCGTCGCGCGCGCGCTGAATTCATTCATTCATTCGCGCGGTCGCCATGGGCGCGGAATCGACGATGGAGACGACGTCGACGCGTGAGATGACGGTGAAGACGACGACGGTGAAGACGACGACGACGAGCGAGGGGAAAGGGGACGGGAACGGGACGTCGCCGACGACGGTGGCGTCGCCCTCGTCGTCGTTCGGGGATTACTTCATGAGAGTGTTCAGAGGCGGCGCGAGCGCGAAGGAGAAACCGGTCGAGGAGGAGGCGAATGAGGTGGTAAAAGACGAGAAAGCGGAGGTTGGGTTGTACGCCAAGGAGGGCACGCGCCTGCGGAAAGCGCAGGATGAGTATGACTTGGCGGAGACGAGGATGGCGGCGGCGCAGACGACGTTCGAAGCCGTGGCGAAGGAGTACGGGACGGCGAAGGAACGTTTGGAGATGGCGCGGAAGAGCGGACTGCCGGGTGCCGCGCAGGTGGCGGAGGCGGCGTTGGCGCAGACGAAGGCGAAGCTCGAGCGCGCGTCCACTGGGTTTCAAAAGGCTGAGAAGGAGTTGCAGAAGGCATCAAAGACGAAGCGCGAGCAAGAGGTGGCGCTGGCCGAGAGCGCCAAGACGAGAGATATCCGTGAACGGTTGTTCGACAGCGCGGGCAGAACAGGTGACTTTGACGCCGATGCCGACGAGGAAGCCAAACGTTTGGCTGCCGTCATCACACTTCAACGCGCGTGGAGACGATACAAGGCGCGCAAGCGCAATCGCAAACCGGAAAACATCGCCAAGCGCGTCGTTCGAGGTTTGCTCTCTCGGCACAGCGCCTTCGCCATGCTCGTCTGGTTTCTCCTATTTTCGGGCTCTTTGTTTGGTCATTCAACGTCCGTGCGAGAGAGCGGCGTCAGAGAAGCCATTCGTACGTTTTCGGCTTTGGATCACGGCTATCTCAAATACGGCGTGTCTTCCGGAACGGTAATGGCGGAACTCACGGTTCTGCGCGCGAAGCACGACAAGGTACTCACTGAGGTTGAAGAGTGTGAGACGTCGTTGAGGGCATCTCGTTCTGGTACCGGTAGCTCACAGAGAGCGATCGAGAAAGAGCTCGCGCTTATGAAGAAGACTTGTCAAGTCGACGACGCCATCGCAGCCAACAGCGAGCTCAAGGTTCTTCGCGCCGAACTTGCGTTGACGAGGCATAAACTCGACGTGCAAAGGAAAGAACACGAACAAAACGTCGAGTATCTGATGGGCGTGCACGAAGCTGAAAATGAAAGATTGATGGCGCACGCGCAAGCCAATGTCATGGATGCGAGGCACGAAGGCGCGCAGAGGCTGCGCGAGTCTCAGCTTGAGAACGAAGAGTTACGCAACGATCTTGACCTTTTGCAGCATCGCATCGATATTTATGAGAATGAACGGAAAGGTGAACCGCTCACGACGGCTGCACTTGTGAGCGAACACGACGCAGTCATGAAGACTCTCAGAAAGAAGCACAAGGCTGAAGTTCACAAGCTCGAATTCGATTACCGCTCCAAACTTTCTGACAGCAAAGCCGAGAACGCCAAGCTCAAGGATCGGGATCTCAAGAGTCTACACAAGGTGAAGGAAAAGCATCTAGCGACTCAAAAGAGCCTCGAGGATATGGTGAAGTTGTCCGAATCACACGCCTCCGCCGCAAAAGCTGCCGTCTGCTCCTCGAAGCGTTGGAGTCTTCTTTCTTGGCTCGTGTATCCACTCATCGCGTTAGTTGCTCTGCTACTCGGAACGATCGCCAACGAAAATCACCGCGCTATGTCGACGGGCGCACCGAAGCCGGTGAGCGCTCCGAAGGCTGAAACACCAGTCAAGGCTGAACCAGCCGTGGGTGTGCCCGTACGCGACGAAGAAGCAGAAAGACAGACCGAGACTCTGCGTCGTCGCTGCGAGGATGCCGAGAAGCAGTGCAAGGACCTGCGAGACCGGTGCGAGTTTGCAGAAGATAGCACTGCTGCTCTGCGTAAAGAAATAAAGAGCCTCCAAGAGGACAATATTCGAGCGAGCAAGCGTCTGTCCGAGCGTGTCGTTATCAGAAACACCAAACTTGATGGTGTCGAAGCCCGAGAGCTGGCCGAAATGGAGCAGCAACTTGAAGAGGAGAACATCAGGCTCACGACGCGAGTACACGAAGCTCAAGCGCGTGCACTAGAGCTCACAGAACAAAAAGAAATGTTGACAATCCGCGTCGATACGATTCAAAAGAAGCTGATCGAAGAAGGAGCGACCATCAAAGAACTTTCTGATAGGCTCATCTTGACTGAAAAAGAAAACTTTGAGCTTCGACAAATCATAGAAGAGACTCGCGCGGAGTGCAGAACTGCCGAGAACAAGCTTGAAGAGCTATCGTCAACCCTGGACTCCAGCGGCAAACAACGAGGAAATCTGGAAGAAGAACTTGAAGCGGCGAACAAACGACTCAAAGATGCTGCGGCTCAACTCACGAAATCCGCTGTTGATGGTAAGCACAAAGCTTCAAAAATAGAAGCGCTCACGCTATCGAAGGATGAGGTTGAGAAGCAGTTGGCTGCTGTTTCTGAAGATCTTCTCACGTTCCGAGAGCGCGCGGCTGTTTCTGAGCGCACGCGCATCCAGGTTGAAACGGAGAACGCCGAGTTGCAAGCTCGTACTCGCAGATTGAAGTCTACTCACGAGACGCAGGTCATGCAACTGCAGAAGCGTCTCAAAGAAGTCGAAGAAGAAAGAACGAACCTCGCGGGCGAGCAGGAGCGTCTACTCGAAGAAGTTGTATCCAAGCAAGAAGAGATTGACAACATGATGCAAGAGGTTGTGCAACTTCAAGACAGTGACGACAACCTCGGGCGAGAACTCACTGATTTGGTTCAAATCAACGAGTCCATGCGCGAACGCTTGGAAGACCAAGACGCCGAGCTTAAATCGCTCGGTGAGAAATTGGGCGAGAAGGAGCTTATCATCGTTGAGCACGAGTCGTACATGGAAACTTTGAATTCCCGTTTCCAAAAAACGCAAGCGAAGCTCAAGGCGTGCGAATCTTCTCGAGACGAGGGCATCACATTACTGCGCAATAGAGATACGCGAATTCAATTCCTGGAAGAAGAGCTCACGTCCGTGCGTGAAATGCAAAGCACGAACAGCGCGCGGTTATCTGAACAACTCAAGCGTCTGGGCGAGCTCGAAATGGACTCGGGACGTAAACATGCAGCGAAGGAAGCCGCGGAATTGCAGCTCGAGCAACACGAAGAGCAAGCGAAAAAGACCATCGCACGCCTCGAACACGAGCTCGCGGAATTGCAAAACCAACTTGCCACAGAAAGGGCGAACAACGAGACGCTTCGCACTGCTGACGATGTGAACGCGTCCAAGCTGCGACAAGAGGCTCGTCAACTTCACGAGAAGATTGCTGAGCTGAACGCGTGCGAGACGGAGAAGGGACAAATGGTGGAAGAAATAGCGCGACTGGAGAAGGAGCTGGAAGAATTGCGTCAACGACTTGCCGAGCTTTTACAAGAACTAGGAGAGTTGAAGAGCAATCGCCAGACGCGAGCCCCACCTTCTCCGCCGGTCGAAGAAGCCGAGATGGAGGAGCGCCAGCAGCTTGTATACGATGAAGCCGCGAGCATGCTCGAAGGATTACGGCGGGTGTCGTTGTTCAACCTTCTGTACTCAGTGTCGTTTTCCAAGGTTCGCGACCAGCGTCAGTGGAAGGCTTTGACACTGAGCGCCTTGTGCGAAGCGGTGCGCCCGTTACCGGTGAATCGAAAGCGAGACAGTATGTATTACGCAAAGAAGCGCTCGGCTCGGGTGCTCATCCACTTGGCGTCGACGCCGCACCATCATAAACTTTCGCGATCTGGCTGGCTTGAGAGCGAACAGGGAGCGATGGAGTTCGCCGTTGGCTGGCACGAAGCAGAAGACGTGTGGATTTGGGCGACGCGCGCGTTGGCCGCGATCTCTCGCATCTTCCAAGGCCCCAACGCTCATCAACTGTATCAACTCGGCGGTTTACAAGCCGCGTTGGAGTTGATGAGACACGCAGAGTCGGACAAGGAAATTCAACTCCACGGCTCTCGAGCGATCAGTGGTTTGGTCTCGGGCGATCTCGCCTTTTTCGGTCAAGAGGCACCGCAGATTGTTTCTGGAAGCGCCCTCGAAACGCTCGCCGTCACTCTCCGCACCTTCCCGCTGGACGCGCGCATAGTCCGCGCCGCGTCCCGCGCCGTCTGGGTCTGCGTTCACCTCGGCCGCCAGTTCGGACAACACACGTTCGTCCAACAAGGAGTCTACGAACCGCTCATGTTCGCCATGAACTGCCATCTCAGCGACATAAAGATTGTCGAATCGTGCTGCGGCGCCGTGCTCGCCGCCGCCGCGCGCAATCCGGACACTCAGGATAAACTCGCCGAGGCGGGCGTGCGCGACATCGTGCGCGACACCCTGCAGAGCATCGAACAGATCAATTTCACCGGTGCATTCTCCGAGCTCAGCGATTGGCTCTTCGAGTCCTAGACCGACATCCTTAACCAATTATTGACAATAACAAATCCGTGTACACTGACCGACCGATGCGTCCCAAAGTCCCCACGCGCGATTCCTCACATCGACGCGTCTGCGCCCGCGACCGTCGCACCGCGGACCGACGGACGGACCGACAGATCGACCGACGTCGAAAGACTCGTCTTCGCGCCCGCGCCGTCGTCTCGACGCACCGCGCGACATGCCCGCCGCGTCTTTGAAAACGTCGCGAGCCGCCGCCGCCACCGCCGCCGGGAAACGCATGGAGAAAACGGGCGATGTCATCCCGCTCGTCGCGGTGAAAAAGGCGCGAAAGGGCGCCAAGCGCGAACTCCCTCGCGTCATCTACGTCGGACACGTGCCGCACGGCTTTTACGAGGCGCAGATGAGGGAGTACTTTGGGCAATTCGGTGAGGTGACTCGAGTCAAGGTGAGCAGGAATAAAAAGACGGGGAAGAGCAAACACTACGCGTTCGTGGAGTTTAAGCACCCCGAGGTGGCGGAGATCGTGGCGGAGAGCATGAATAATTACTTGTTGGCGAATCAAGTGTTGAAGATTGAGCTGTTGGAGCCGGAGAAAGTGCACCCGAAGACGTTCGAGGGGACGGGGACGAAGTTTAAGACGGTGCCGTGGCAGCGACGCGCGGCGGCGACGCATAACAGAGAGAGAACGGAGGCAGAAACGAGAAAACGAAACGCGGGGTTGATCAAAGCGGAGGAGAAGCGACGCGCGAAGATCGCGGCGGCGGGTATCGATTACGATTTTCCAGGGTACAAGGCGATTTTGTCCACGGAAAAGCCGAAAAAGGCGACGAAAAAGGCGAGCGAGGACAAGAAGAAGCCCGCCAAGGCGAAGACACCGGCCAAGGCGAAGACACCGGCCAAGACACCCGCGAAAGCGAAAACCTCGGCCAAGGCGAAGACTCCGGCCAAGGAGGGAGCGACACCGAAATCCAAGGACCCGACGCCAATCGCGAGAAAGACCCGCGGCGCGGTGAAGCGCGCGAACGAGACGCCCGCGAAACCGGCGAAGAAAGCAAAGAAGTAGTTCGTTGTAGTAGCCTATGAGTACAGTATCTTACAAATCTAAAATGTTGTCATCGCGCTCGATGGCGGGTAAAACCGTCGATGTCGGGAGAACGCACGAATCCAACACCGACGGCGCTCCGTTTTGCGCGCGAACGAGAGGAATTTCCTCAGGGAAAGTGGTCAGCGGCGTGATCGAGGGCGGTGGTCGCTGATACATTTGAATCTGATCGATCGTCGGTACCTCAACCTTCTCGTGCTCACTCATCGCGTCATCACGAGTCGGACTCGTTCGTGCCGCGGTGTCGTCGCGAATCGTGTCCTCCATTTGCTCTTCGTAGAAGTGTTGCAACACCGTTTGACTCGCGCTGAGCGTTTCAGAGAGAGTGTGTAGTTCCTGTGTGTCGCTGATGAAGGATGGGTGGAACATTGATCCACTTCCATGCGCGGGTGGGCGATGGGAAGAGCCGCGATCAAATCGATGACGAACGTCACCCTTGCTCGACGTCGGCGCGTCCTTGAGATTGTGAAACGATCTCTTCAGCACACTCGCGCTGAGGTCCGCGGATTTTCCGAGCGCACTTTCGTTCGTGTTCGAAAATCCATTCAACGAATTGAGCATGTTACGTCCGGACGTATCCGGTTCCCATGTTGGATACGTCGCCTGGAACGTTAAAAAACTCTTTTCCATTTTCCCTTGTCTGCTTCGATTCGATTTTTCCGCGTGACTCGGGGCGCCGTAATTCTTGTTACCGTGACGGTTGAAATCGAACGCACTCAACGAACATATGTCCCCGACGCCAGATTTGTTCGTCGTGAATTGGCGAACGAACTGGATGATGTCGTCGGCGGAATCGCAGAGAGGAAACCACAGCACGAATGGAGCCGCGAAGACAGATGCAATCTCTTCGAGAAACATGGCTGATTTCAGCGAAAAGAAGGCGTTGAATTCACCCTGAACGTCTTCTTTGTGCGCGGCATCTCGCCAGTGTTTCGGCAAGTAGTGCGTGTGCGATACAATCTTGGACATGACTGCGTTCGGTTCGAACACCGCGTTCTCCGTCGCCATCAACGCGCGCGAAGACGCTAAAATTGTACCGAGCACCGCCGTCACCCACAGCAAATCTCGATCACCTATATACGCCTGAAGTAATCTATCGTCTACCACGGCGCAAAAGAGCGCGCACGCAGCGAACGACCCGATCACGTACGATACAAATTTGGCGACGATGTTCACGACGGGTGAAGGGAATTGCGCCACGTACTTTTTCGCGTGAGGATACGCCGCCGCCAATCTCTGTTGCGTAAAGTGCGGCAACTCGTTGAATTCGCGCATTCTCCAGTACGCGTACGAACTCCAGTCTCTCGCACCGACGGTGGAGGGCGTGTTGTAAAACTTTTCCGCGTACGACAACACGAAATACATCGAGAGAAAGATGGCGACAAACGGCGAAAGAATCGCGTTGATGACGGCGAGACACCTGAACCGATGACGAAGGGCCGTTACGTCGTAAAAAGACGGTCGAATGTTGAAGTGTTCGTCAAACATTCCGTGAAACACCGCCAAATCGATGTTCCATTCGATAACCTTCGTGAACCATCGATGGTCGCGCATCCCCGGAACGTCGAGCGAGAGCCGCAACACGTCTCTGTTGACCATGCCCGTGAGATAGTTTTCCTTTCTCAAAATCCTCGACACGATGTCGTGCTCGTTCAAATCGCGCGAGATGCTCAGTCGTGTCGTCGCCTGTAAGTGCACGACGCGTTGAAGCACCTCGGGCCAGGTGATGGTGTACAAATCTCTATCGCTCAGCGCGAGCTTTTGGTTGCAAAACGCGCGCATCGCCGCCAACGGCGCCGCGTCGTGCGCCAACGTCATCGCGCTCCAAATCCAATACAAAGAAAACAAAATCAAATACAGAGTCACGACACCGTTCCTCACCCACCCACCGTATCGATACGGTTCCCCATACACCGCATCTCTCAATATATCGCACTGTTCGGGCTCGGACGCGCACGTCGTCCGCAAATAGTCGTAGTTTACGTACAACAACAGAAACCCGCTCAACCAAATCGTGAACCCGAGCGTGCACAGATTCACCACCCTCGACGCGAGCGCGCACCTGTACCCCTTCGCGTTGAAATACGCGTACAAACGCGCGAAAGATTCATCCAAATTACCGTCTCCGCCTCCGAACGCGTCTCGCGCCTCCTCGTCCTCCTCTCGCGCCGCCTCCGCCTCCAACAATCCCTCGTGTTCGTGCGCGCTGCGTCGCCGCGAAAACACACGGAGAAGACATCATCGCATCGTCAATCACTCGCTCGATCGCGTCCTCGTCGTCTCCAGACATCCTCCACGAATGTCTCGACGTGCCGAGTCACGCCGTTCGAATCGCGCGCGTCGACCGTCCTCTCGCACCTCTCCAGCGCGTCGTACGCGTCCTCGTCCTCCATGACGATCGAACGCCGCGCACCGCGCACCGCGCGCGTCGCCGCGCGTCTCGAGAACTCGCGGGAGACGCGCGACGCGGTGGAATGTGACGAAAAGATTTGAACTGATGACGACACAGTTGAACAGTTACGACGCGCCCGGCGGTTTCGGGACGACGAAGAGACGCGCGCGGAGATCGCGGAGAGGATTTCACGTGAAACGGTGTGATACAAACAAATACATACCCGCGGCGGAGGAGGACGCGAGACGCGCGAGACGCGCGACGACCACGCCCGCGCTCACGACGGCGGACCGACGAGCGCGGCGTGGACGCCGAAGAGCGTGAAAAAAACGCCGCTCGCCGCGGCGACGACGCGCTCGGAATTCTGCGCGCGATCGGCGAGTCGACGACCGCCGAGCACGGCCACGCCCGTGCACGCGGCGTGACCGAGACTTCCACCGAGCGTGACGCCCAAAACATCGCTCGCCGCCGCTAAACCGACGGTGGCGATTTGAGACCTATCGCCCCACTCGGCGAGAAACGTCACCGCGAAGGATTCCGCGAACACCGCCGACGCGCGCGACCGTCGGCGTCGTCCCGCGAGTTCAGCCTCCACCTCATCGAGTTCGCTCGCGTCGCCGTCGTCACCGCTCGACGTCATCGCGTCTCGAAGCGACCGCACGCCGAAGACGAAGAATAACGTCGTCGCCGCGCGATGCGTCGTCTCCGCGTTGATCAGCGTCGGCGCCGCCGCGCCCACGACGGCGCTCAGAGCCGTCATGACGGTCAACGCCGACCACGAGCCGAGGAACACGACCGCGCGCGCGTGCCGCACGGCCAAGAGCGCGGCGATGAAGAATGTCTTGTCACCGATTTCCGAGAGGATGATCATGGACGCCGACTTGGCGAAGCCCTCGAGGAATTTCTCCGACGCGCGCGCGCCGAGGAGGGCGCGCATCGTTCGATCCATCGCGCGACGCGACGCGACGCGACGCGATCGTTCGCGCGCGCGCGTCGCGGGCGTCGTCGAGGAATGGCGCGCGAACGCGCCAACCGTCCCCAAAAGGCGGCGCATGCGACGCGCGGCGCTGAGGACGACGACGGCGGCGCTGAGGAGAGCCGAGTCGACGCGTGAACCTTCGTTTTACGCGTGTCCGACCGCGCGCGAGGCGATGCACCGATGGACGCTCGTCGAGGGCGACGTCGAGGGCGACGCGGGCGCGTTCGCGCTGTGTCGACCGCACGCCGAGAGCGCGATGCGAGCGCCGTGGACGACGCTGTGGGTGGAGGAAGAGGAATCGGAGGCGCTCCCGAACGCGTGCGCGGTGGTTCGAGACGCGTTTCCCGTCGTCGGGAGCGCGAGAGGAGGGGAGGAACTGTCGGCGTGCGTTCGCGCGGCGACGCGAGAGGAGCGAGACGCGAGCGGCGGGGCGGCGGTGCTCGTGCGACGGGATCGAGTGCGAGAGAATCCGTTGATGGTGGACGTGTACGAGCGACGAGACGCGTTGGGGACGCTGATGCTGAAGCACGCGGGGAGAGATTTGTTTGATTGGTTGAGGGAGCGAGGCGTTCGCGCGGCGACGTCGACGGCGTTCGACGACGCCGAGGGTGAGAAACGGTACGCGCTCGTCGGGCCGAGCGATGGATTTTTCCAAGAGTCGAAAGTCGTGCGAACGGGTGATGCGTCGACGTCTGGACGACAGAGCTCGAACGCGTGCCTGATGATCGCTCCGAGCGCGTTTGCGCTCAACGCGCACGCCGCTCGCGATAACCATTTCATGGATTCAACGAATGACGGCATGAGCGCGTTGGAGATTCGAGAGAGAGTGTCCGCGGAGTTTAAAGCGCTGTACGCTGGGCTAAGATCGATGGGTGTGCGAATCAGCTTGTTTTCACACGACTCGTCTCACGATACGCCGGACGCCGTGTTTCCGAACAACTGGCACACGCTTCGCGACGGGAAATTAAAACTTTTCCCGATGAAGGACGAAAATCGCCGACGGGAGCGACGAGAGGACATCATCGAGTTTTTGAAGCATCAAAACCCGAACCTCGTCGTCGACGACTCTCTCCTCAAGTTTGAGAAGGCGGATCCGCCGAAATTCCTCGAAGGCACCGGCTCTCTCGTCATCGACCACGAAGCGCGCGTCGCCTTCGTCGCGCTCTCCGAGCGCGCGCACGAAGACGTCGTGCACGAACACTGCAAAGCGGAGGGTTTGACTCCCATCACGTTCACGTCATTGGACGCCAAGGGTCGACCCATCTACCACACCAACGTCATGCTCAGCGTCTGCACCTCAGTCGCCGTCGTGTGCGCCGAATCCATCCCCGACCCCGACGCTCGCCGACGCGTCCTCGACGCCCTCTCCACCGGCGGTCGCACCGTCGTCGACATCACCTTCGCCCAAGTCGACGCCTTTTGCGGCAACGTCCTCGAGGTTCGTCGCGCCGACGGCGCGCCCGCGCTCGTCGCCTCCGCGCGCGCCTGGCGCGCCTTCACCCCCGACCAACGACGCGTCCTCACCGCCGCGTTCGAAGATCGCATCGTCTCCGTTGACTTTGACACCATCGAGCGCGTCGGCGGCGGCGGCGTTCGGTGCGCCATCGCCGAGCACTTTCTCTGACTGAAACCTCTGCCATGTAAGTGAACATTACACCTTTAGTCTATGATGGTTAGTCATGAACTTCGGATGCATCGACCGAACGCTCGCGACGGGAGAGA
>MDTE01037312.1_pt1 | contig 22899 bp, 17 predicted proteins | sample 811231 | NCBI WGS metagenome assembly MDTE01 (sample SAMN05326651, study PRJNA326480) | marine metagenome | isolation source: seawater | place: Indian Ocean: Red Sea | collected 2010 | reverse complement strand
TTTATTTATCATTTTTTTTATTTTTATAACTAGTATATAAAGAAAAATTCATACTTATGAAAAGCATAGATAAATTAATTAATGATTTAAACAAGGAACAAAAAGAGGCAGTACTAAGCACCGACGGTCCCAACTTAATTGTAGCTGGTGCGGGATCTGGTAAAACTAGAGTTCTGACTACAAGATTAATTCATATCATTGATCAGAAAAAAGCTTTTCCAAATCAAATACTTTGTGTCACTTTTACAAATAAAGCTGCAAGAGAGATGCAGAATAGAGTAATACAAAACCTTAAAGGTAGTTCAAAAGCTATACCTTGGTTAGGCACGTTTCATTCTATAAGTGTAAAATTTCTTCGAAGGCATGCAGAGGCACTTGATTATAAAAGTAATTTCACAATTTTAGATACTGATGATCAAAAAAAATTAATAAGAAATATTGTTAAGGGAGAAAATTTGGATGCAAAAAAGTTCTCACCACAATTAATTATGTATCATATAGATCAATGGAAGAATAAAGGACTTTTGCCAAAAGATATAAAACTAAAAAATTCAAGCTCAATTTTAAAATCAATTTTAAAAGTTTACGAAATATATCAAAACAAAACAAAAGATTTAAACGCATTTGATTTTGGAGATTTAATTCTTTTTTGTGTTAAGCTTTTTGAAGAGCATGAGGATATAAAAAAGATATATCGTAATAATTTTAAATATATTCTAGTTGATGAATTTCAAGATACCAATTTCATTCAAAATAAATGGTTGAATTTATTAGTAAATGAAAATCAAAATATTTGTTGCGTTGGAGATGATGATCAATCGATTTACAGTTGGAGAGGAGCAGAAATTAAAAATTTTTTGACATTTGATCAAATTTACAAAAATTGTAAAGTGTTTAAGTTAGAACAAAACTATAGGTCAACAAAAAATATACTAGAGATTGCGTCTAACTTGATAGCTAATAATTCAAATAGATTGGGAAAAAAATTATGGTCATCTGCAGATGAGGGGGACTTGGTAAAGCTAAATTGTTACAGATCTGGAAAAGATGAAGCTCAAGGTATTAGTGATATAATTGAGCAAAAAATCAAAAAAAAATATTGTTTAAATAATGTATCTATCTTAGTGAGAGCAATTTATCAAACAAGAGAGTTTGAAGAAAGATTTCTTCAAGTTGGTATTGGTTACCGAGTCCTAGGCGGTATAAAGTTCTATGAAAGAGCAGAAATTAAAGATGCAGTAGCTTATTTAAGGATTATAAATCAAAAATTTGATGATTTAGCTTTAGAACGAGTAATAGGATCTCCAAAAAAAGGTATTGGGGAAAGTACTTTAAATCAGATTTTTACTTTTGGTAAAATTAATAAATTATGTCTCGAGGACTCAATTCTCAAAATTTTAGAAAAAGATGAATTTAAACCAAAAATTAAAAATACTCTTAATCAATTAATGTCCATGATTCAAAAATGGCGTAAGGACTCAAACAGATTGAAGCACTATGATTTATTAAAACTTGTTTTAGACGAGTCAGGTTATTCTTCAATGCTTAAAAATAAAAAAGATTTAGAAAACGAAAATAGATTAGAAAATTTAAAAGAATTATTAAGGGCTATGCAAGATTATGACAATTTACAAAGCTTTTTAGAACACGTTGCGTTGGCTACTTCAATCGATCAAGAGTGGGAGGGTGCAAAAATAAATCTTATGACTATGCATGCTGCTAAAGGATTGGAATTTGACGTTGTGTTCCTTCCTGGATGGGAAGAAGGATTGTTTCCTCATCAAAAATCTTTAGAAGAAAAGGGAGATTTTGCGTTAGAAGAGGAGAGAAGATTAGCGTACGTTGGAATTACAAGAGCAAAGAAAGAGGCCTACTTGTCTTTTGCAATGAAAAGGGCTTACCATGGAGATTGGATGGATGTATTGCCCTCAAGATTTATTAACGAAATACCAGATGAAAGTGTTGAAAAAAACGAGATTGAATTTTCAGATACTGAAGATTTTGAATTTAATCAAGATAACTCTATAGATTATGAAGAGGGGTACAGAAGCCCAGGATGGGATAGGTACAAAAAGAATAAAATGCTGAAATGGAAAAAATAAATAGATTAAAAAAACTTTTTAAACGAGAAAAAATTGATGGGTACTTAATTCCGAAAAATGATGAATTTTTTGATGAATACATTTCTCAACATAATGATAGGCTTAATTATATTTCTAACTTTACAGGATCCTATGGATTTTCTTTAATATTAAGAAATGAAAATTATTTATTTGTGGATGGAAGATATACTTTACAAGCAAGCAAACAATCTGGAAAGTTTTTTAAAATTGTAACTTTTCCAAATAAAATGCCCTATAATATTTTTGGAAAAAAAAAATTATTTATTGGATTTGATCCAAAAATACTCACTTCTAAAACTTTAAAAAATTTTTTTAAAAAAACCAATTTTAATTTTAAACCAATTGATGAAAATCTTGTTGACGATATTTGGATAAGGAAGGCAAAAGAAAAAAAACATAATTTTTATTGTTTACCGACGAACTCTGTTGGTAATAGTTATAAATTTAAGATAGATAAAATTGTTACTTTTTTAAAAAGGGAAAGAGCAGATTTTCAATTCATAACTGCAAGTGAAAATAATGCTTGGTTATTAAATATGAGGGGTAAAGACTCAAAATACTGCCCTATTCCACATTGCCACGTTTTAATTGATAAATATAAAAATTTAATAATTTTTTGTGACTTAAGTAAAATTAATTCTCATTTAAAAAAATATTTTAAAAAAATAAAGTTTTTTGGAACAGATTTTATCCCTGAAATTTTATCTGAAATTAAAAAAAAGAAATTTATTTTGGATGAAAACACATGCTCTTTTTATTACGAAAAAATTATAGCTCAAAACAACAGAATATTAAAATTATCAGATCCTATTTACAATTTTAAAGCTATTAAAAGTGAAAAAGAAATAAAAAATATTAAAAAAGCACATATTTATGACGGTATTGCATTAACGAAGTATTTATTTTGGGTGAAAAAAAATTTTAGTAAAAAAAAAATTACTGAAATAAGTTCCTCAAATAAATTATTTGAATTAAGACGAAAAAATAAAAAATTTAAATCACTAAGTTTTCCTACAATTTCTAGCTCGGGACCAAATGGAGCAATTATTCATTACAAAGCTACCTCGGAGAGTAATAGAGTTTTAAAAAAAGGTGATATTTATTTAGTAGACTCTGGAGGACAATATGAGTTCGGAACAACTGATGTTACAAGAACTATTTCCTTAAAAAATTCTAATCAAAGAATAAAAAATATTTTTACAAGAGTTCTCAAAGGACACATAGCAGTTGCTAATTTTAAAATAAAAAAAAATACCTTTGGTTCAAAAATAGATTTTGAGGCAAGAAAACATTTGAAGAAAATAGGTTTAAATTATTCTCATGGGACTGGGCATGGCGTAGGATATTTTCTAAATGTTCACGAAGGTCCTCAAGCTATTTCAAAAAATAATTTTATAAAGTTTGAGAAGGGGATGGTTGTATCAAATGAGCCTGGTTACTATGAAAAAAATAGTTTTGGAATACGAATAGAAAATTTAATTTATGTAAAAAAACAAAATAAAAAAAAATATTTTGAAAATTTGACTATGGTACCAATAGATAAAGAGCTCATTGTCAAGTCAATGCTTAATGAAAATGAAAAGATCTGGTTGAATGATTATCACAAAAAAGTTTATGATAATCTAAAAGTTTATATGAATAAATCTGAGATTGAAGATCTTAAATTAGCCTGTTCAGCTATTTAAGATTTTATTCCACTCTTTTTCAAAAATTATTCGAATTTTTAGCTCTTTGGCTTGATCAACCTTTTTTTTAGTTGGTTTAGAATCGCCCACAATTAAATAATCAAGTTTTTTTGATAAAGAACCAAGCACCTTTCCACCATTATTCTCTGCAATAGATTTGGCTTCAGATCTACTCATATTCTGAAAACCGCCGGTGAACATAATTTTTTTATTAGAAAATTTGCCATTTTTACTTTTTATTGAATAACTTATTATATTTAAATTATTTGATAAGTTCTTAGTGATTTTGATATTAATTTTATTTGAAAAAAAATTATCAATAGCGTCGATTTGTGTTTCACCAATTCCATCTAATTCTAAAAGATTTTTAAGTAATTTTTTTCTTAATTTGTTGTCATACAACTTTGAAAACTCCTCTATTGAAATAAAAAAGGATGCAAGTATTTTTGCATTTTCTTGACCGATATGTCTTATACCTATAGAGAAAATAAATTTTTCTAAACTTATATTTTTTGAATTCGATATTGCATTTTTTAAATTATTAATTGACAAATCTCCCCAACCCTCTAGCTGTAAAATTTTTTTATAATTTAAATTAAAAATATCTGAAGGTTCTTTAATTAATTTTAAATCCCAAAATTGGTCGATAACTTTTTTTCCTAAACCTTCTATGTTAAACGCCTCTTTTGAAACTATATGTTTCAGTTTTTCTCTTGCTATATATTTACACTCATATCCTTTTAAACATCTTCTTATTGCATCCTCTTTTTTTGTGCTTTTACTAAATTCTTTTTTTGTGGGAGATCCACATAAACAGTTAGTTGGAAAAGAAAATTTCTCACTTGTATTAGTTCTTTTTGAAATGTCTACTGAAACTACTTGTGGAATTACATCACCTGCCCTCTGAATTTGAATAAAATCACCAATTCTTATATCTTTTCTTTTAATTTCATCTTCATTGTGAAGAGTGGCATTTGAAACAACAACTCCACCTACTGTAACTGGATCTACCTTTGCCACTGGAGTAATAGCTCCAGTTCTGCCAACTTGAATTGATATATCAATTATTTTTGTAATTGCTTTTTCGGCTGAAAATTTATATGCAATTGCCCAGCGAGGGGCGTTTGAAGTATTACCAAGTCTTTGTTGTAAGTGAAAATCATTTACTTTGAGAACAAGACCATCTATATCGTAATTTAAAGATGATCTAAGATTATCAATTTTTTGATGTTCCTTTTCAATTTCCTGAACTCCAACAACTTTTTTTGACATGGGATTAGTAGAAAAGCCCCATTCACTTATTTTTTTTAAAAAGTTTGATTGTGTAAAAAATTTATTGGGTTCAACTGCTCCCAAGCCATATGCAAAATATTTTAATGGAATTTTCGCCGTTTCCTTAGGATCTTTTTGCCTTAAGGAACCGCCTGCAGCATTCCTAGGATTAGCAAAATTTTTATTAATTTTTTGAAAATCGCTTTTACCAATAAAAATTTCACACCTAATTTCTAGTAGATCTGGTAAATTATCATCTTTAATTATCTTTGGAATTTTTGATATGGTTTTGATATTTTCTAAAATATCTTCTCCAGTCACTCCATCTCCTCTTGAAAGTCCTTTTGTCAAAATACCTTTTTCATAAATTAAAGTTGCAGAGATTCCATCAATTTTTGGCTCAGTAAAGAGTTCGACTATTTTACCTTTAGAATTTAAAAAATTATTAATTTTTTTTAAAAAATCCTCTATGTCGTTTTTATTAAAAGCATTTGTAAGTGAAAGCATTGGTTTTAAGTGTTTTATCTTTTTAAATTTATTTGAAGGTTTTGTGCCTACAATTTCATTCACAGAACCATAAGATTTAAGAAATGAATATTTTTTTTCTAAATCAACTAATTTTCTTTTTAATTTATCGTACTGAGAGTCTGAAATTATTGGATTATCTTTATCAAAGTAATATTTATTATGTTTTTTAATTTGATTAATTAAATTTTTGTGCTCTTTTTTTATTTTTTGTTTTTCATTCATTAATTTTATCTGATCATTTCAATTATTTTATCAAACAAATTTTGGTCCTTTTTTTTTATAAGTTTTTTTTCTTTTTCTTTATTTATATCATAATCTTTATTTAGAATTTTATATGACTGTTTAAACCATTCACCAGAATTGTAATTATAGCCCAAAATATTAGCATATTTTTTTGCCTCCTCTTCAAGGCCTAAATGATAATGAATTTCAACAAGTCGGTGCAAAGCCTCTTCTACAAAAACAGTGTTATCATAATCTTCAACTATAACTTTTAATCTTTTAATCGCTGGAACCCATTTCTGAGTAGAAACATAGTATTTTGCAACAAATAACTCCTTAGCAGCTAATTGATTTTGAATTAAATCCTTTTTAAACTTTAAATCTATCGCATAATCAGTATTCGGATACTTATCTAAAAAAAATTTTATTTTTTCACTAGCCTTTAGCAATGGTTCAAGATCTTTTTTTTCATCGCTTATTTGCTCAAAATAAATTATTGAAATTAAGTAATGAGCATAAATTATATTTTTGTCTGACGGGTATGTTTTTAAAAATCTATTTAAATTTTCTAATGCTTGATCATAAAAATTTATTCCGTAAAGTGAAAAACTAGACATAATAGCTGATTTAGCTGCTAACTCCACATTCTCAAAATTAAGTTCTGCCTCTGAAAATTTCTTATTTGCAAAAAAGAAATCATTTTTTTCAAATGCTTCTAGCCCTTCTTTGTATAGAACATACGGGTCAGATTTTTCGATAGGTTTATAAATAACTCCATCGTCTTTAGAACATGAAATAGCTAATAAATTTATCACTAATACAAAAAAGAATCTTAGAAGCATAAATAAAATTAATAGCAGATTAATACTAAATTTATATCTAAAATATTAAAATTATGCGTTAACAGCTAATTTTATTTGCTGCGAAGTTGCTCTTTTTTTTGAAATGACGATTTCTTTAATTTCAGCAATTGAGAATGCTGCATCGGTTAAAAATAATTTTCTTAAAAACATATTAGTTAATTGGTGTCCGCCTTGATTACATGAAACTTTACCTAAAACTCTATAACCAGATAGCATGAAATCCCCGGCTAAATCTAGAATTTTATGATTTACAAATTCATTTTCATTTCTCAAACCGCCTTCATTAAGAATTTTGTTTTTATCAACTACAATTGCGTTATCTAGTGATCCACCTTTTGCTAGGCCATTTTTTTTTATTTTTTCAATATCATCATACAAACAAAAAGTTCTAGATTCATAAATATCAATTAGATTATCAGTTTGAAAGTTAACAAGATTATTTTGTTCACCTATAATTTTATTTTCATATTTAAGATTAAAATCTACTTCAAAATAATCACTTGGTTGTATATAAATATTTCTTTCACCATCAGTTAGTTTTACTGTCTCAGAAATTTTTAAATATTTTCTCTTTTTCTGCAAGCTTTTAAGTTCAATATTTTTAAGTACGTTTATAAACTCTTTGGCTGAACCGTCCATAATCGGAACTTCCTCGCAATCTATTTCTACGATCGCATTATCAATGCCTTTTATAAATAGAGCTGCAAGTAAATGTTCTACAGTCGAAACTTTAACCCCATGTTTATTTTCTAAAGTTGTACATAATCTAGCAGAAGAAACTTGATCATAAGTTGCCTTAACTTCAAAGTTTTTGTTTAAGTCTATCCTTTTAAATACAATTCCTTGGTCTTCGTTTGCTGGAAGAATTTTAATGTGAGATTTTTTTCCAGTGTGAAGGCCTATTCCCTGAAAACTCACCGGCTGTCCAATTGTTTGTTGATAGATTTCTAACATTTTGAACGTTATACATAATTATCAACTAGCACTTAAAACAACTAATGTTTCTGAAAATAACAAATATTTAGTTAAAAAAATCAAAGATTTTCGAAATTATTGTCTTATTTTCTTGAGCTACCGGAATCGCTTCTTTGTTCCACCCATATTGAACAACTTTATTTAAATTTTCATAAAAGGTTTCAGGTTTGAAATTATCTAAGAAAATTAGTTTATAATTCTCTTTATAAGAAAAAGATTGGTTATAACTATTTTTAAAATTCTTAGTATTTATTTTATCATTTAATTTCAAAAAGATAGGAACAGTCTGTTTTAAAAAACTTTTTAAGTTAATATTTTTGAAAAGTATTATATCGGCTATTTCTTGTATCCTGGCCTCAGCAACATCTAAAATATGCCTTTTTTTTATTTTTCTAAAACTCTGATCTTGGAAAAATTTTTTTTCTAAAAGACTTTCATTATCAAAATTATTAAAATTTGAATCTTGAAGAATATTTTTTATATCTTCTATTTTTAAACCAACAACCTTGGAAATATCATTTAAAACTAAATCTGAGCCAAATTTAAAATCTTGAGTATATTTTAATGCAGAATTTTCAAAATAAACGATTTGGGAATTTTTTTTATTAACTTTCACTTGAATAAAAGTATTTAGATTTGGATTTTCATTTATAATATTTACTCCCTCAATAAAATTCTTTGACAATATTTTTTTCAGTCTTAAATTACATTTATTCAATATTTTTTCTAAATTATTGTAATCATTATTATTGATAAGAAAAAAAGATAATTCATGAGAGTAAATATTTCCAAATAAACCTACGGGTAAATTATCTAATACTTTTTCATCTAAAAAAAAATTTGAATTAAAAATATGTATTATCTTTTTTTTATCTTCAGTTTCTTGAATTTTTGATTTAAGAGAATTAAGTAAATAAGTTATATTTTCTTTTAGCAATTGAGAACGATTCAATTTTTTGAACCCTGAAAAGCTGATTGTTGAACAATCTAGATTATTTAAAACTATTACTGCCTCTTTAAAAATAAGATTTAATTTTTTTTCAGCAGCAAGAATATTTTTTTTAAAAATATTTAAGATTAGATCATGGTCAAATATCTTATAATTATCTATTCCCTGAATAGGAGTAGTATAGTGATATAGTAATTTATAATCGTAATCCTCTTCATCATTTACAAAAAAAATAAATTTAGATGCATTAATTTCAACAAAAAGAGTTGGAGAATTGTTTTTCATAACCTATTTTAAAATAAGTTGTTCACTTATTCTATAATCAAAAGTTTGATATTTGTTAAAATTTTGTTGGTCTTTTAAAGCTAAGAAGTTTTCAAGGCTTTTTAAATAATTTTTTGTTGGTAACTTTATTAATTGATTCTTTTTTGTAACTAAATCCCATCTTCGTGACTCGAAAAGATAAAATGCTTTAATACTTTTAATAGGAAAGTCTATTTCTTTTAAATTGTAATAAAATTTTTTAAAACTATCTTTGTCACCAAATACTTGTGGTAAATTTTCAAATTTTTTAAGATAAAAATAACTTATAACATCGTTATCATCAGTAAAATATTTTTTTTGTCTTTTATTATGTAAAATAGCAACAGGTTTTTTTTCAAAAATTTTTACTTTTATTTTGTTGGGGTAAATTCTTTTTATTTCAAAACCTCTAACAAGTTCTAATTCCTTTAATTTATTTTCAATTTTTTTTTTATCAGTTAGAAAAATATTACTATCAAATAAAAAATATAGTTTTTTAGAAATTATTTTTTCATCCAATAGGTGATTGTTTTTAACAACTATTTTTTTTATATTGAAAATTGATAAACTTAAAAACCTATCTTTTGTGATATATGTGCTTAATAGTAAAATTAAGAGAGGTGCAATTAAATATTTTCTCTTCATCTATTAATACTAGCGTCGAGTAAAATTTTTTCTACTAAACTAGAAAATGAAATTCCATAAAAACTTGCTATTTCCGGCACCAATGATAGGTTTGTCATCCCTGGTTGTGTATTAATTTCAAGAAGATAAAATTTATTTTTAAAGAATTTAAAATCTGTTCTTGTCACGCCTTTACATTCTAAGGCATCATGCGCTCGTTTAGCTAATTTCAAAACTTTCAAATAGTTCATCTTTTTGAGCCTCGCCGGCATAAGATGTTTTGTTTTTGCAGACTTTGTGTATTTTGCTTTATAATCATAAAAAGATCTTTTTGGAACTAATTCAATGGCTCCAAGTGGAGTTCCATTTATAACTGCTGCTTGGATTTCTTGTCCACCTATAAATTGTTCAAATATTAATTCATTGTATGTTTTAAACAACGATTTTGTAAATCTAAAAAGTTGATCATAATTTTGAGATATTTTTACACCAAGACTAGAGCCTTCATTTGATGGTTTGATTACAACTGGAAAATTAATTTTTTCTTTTTTAAAAAGAGATTTAAGTATTTTTTTACTAAATTTTTTTTTATTCAATGAGAAATATGATGGTGTTAAAATCTTATTTTTTATAAATATTTCTTTTGAGATAATTTTATTCATTGAATTATAAGAACTTACAACACCAGAGTGAGTGTAAGGGATTTTAAGATATTCAAAATAGCTTTGTGCTATTCCATCTTCTCCATTCTTTCCATGTAAAGCGTTAAAGATTACATCTGTATTTTTTTTGTTTATTAAATTAAGATTTTTAAATTTTGGATCAAAGGTAGATACAGTATAATTTTTTTTTCTTAATGCGGCTATACATGCCTTTCCACTGTTAAGACTTACCTCTCTTTCCCCAGAGGTGCCTCCCAAAACGACCAAAACTCTTTTAAATTTTTTTTTATTCACCTATAATTTTTATTTCAAGTTCAAGATCTATTCCTATTTTTTTACTTACTGCCTCTTTAACTCTATAAATTAATCTCTCTATATCAGCTGATTTTGCTTTTCCATTATTTACGAAGAAGTTGGAATGTTTTTGTGAAATTATCGCATCACCTTCTTTAAATTTATCACATCCAGCCTCTTTGATTAACTGCCAAGCTTGTTTTCCAGGAATTTTATTTTTAAAAGTGCTGCCACAAGTCTTAATCTGACTGGGTTGAGACAATTTTTTTTTTTTAATTAATTCATTTTGTAATTTTTCAATTTTATCTTTGGAATCGACTCTTCCTCTTAATTTAACTGAAGTAATAATTAAATTTTCTGGTAAACTTGTGCCTCTGTAATAAAATTCCAAGTCTTCACGTTTTATCTCTCTCTCTTGAGCAATATTTATGTCGATTACTTTTAGAGAAATTAAAACTTTTGAAATATCATAACCATAACAACCACTGTTCATAATTACCGCTCCTCCAATTGAACCGGGTATACATGAGAGAAATTCAAAATTACTTATTCCATTATTTTTTGCAAAATCAGATAATTTACGATCAAGTAATGCAGAACCGGCCTCAATAACATCATCTTTAATTAATTTAATTCCTGAAAAGCCTAAGCCAAGCTTAATTACAACTCCTTTAACTCCATTATCCCTTATAAGAGTATTTGAGCCTGCGCCTATAATTGTAACTTTATAATTATCTTTTTTATTTTCTTTAAGAAATTCAATCAATTCTTCTTTGTTTTTTGGTTTGAATAAGTACTCTGCAGGTCCGCCTAAGTTAAACCAACTATAATTTGAAAGTTTAATGTTATGAGTTATGCTATTACTAAATTTTTTAGTAAATTTTTGGTTTGTAGTCATAAAGTATTTTTAATTTCACCCATCCATTTAGATATTGATCCTGCTCCCATCCCAATTATTATCTCATTGCTTATAAGATTTTTCCTCAAAAATTTAGCAATTTCTAAGTGGTCTTTAATTGTAATAACCTGAGTATTAGATGATTTAGATATTAAATTAGCAAAATTAATTTGATTAAATTGAGGATTTTTTTTTTCACCTGCAGCATATAAAGGGCAAAGCAAAACTAAATCTGATTTTGAAAAAGATGCTGCAAATTCTTTTTTTAAAGAAAGAACTCTAGAATATCGGTGTGGTTCAAATATAGATATAATTTTTCTTTTTTTATATGCTTTCTTGACACCATCTAAGATTGAAGCTATCTCCGTTGGGTGATGAGCATAATCATCGTAAAAATCATTTAAATTTTTTGAAAATATTTTTGTCATTCTTCGTTGAACTCCAGTAAATTTTTTCAGAGATTTTTTAATAATATTATGTTCTACACCCAAATTAAGACAGACTGTCACTGCCGCAGCAGCATTAAGGACATTGTGCTTGCCTAGTAATCTTAGCTGGATATTTTTTACCTTTTTATTTTTTTTCTTTAAATCTTTATAGTTTAGATCAAAAATTGAATGATTGGTTTTATATCTAATATTTGAAATTCTATATTGAGCATTTGAACTTTGACCATAAGTTAAAATATTTTTGTTTTTAATTTTGCTAAATATTTTTTTTATATTCACATTATCAATACATATTATAGATTTTCCAGTTGGGGGCGTTTTTTCTATAAATCTTATAAAAGAATTTTCCAAATTTTTAAAATTTTTATAATAGTCAATATGCTCATAATCTATATTTGTAACAATTGAATAATTAATAGGCAGCTTTAAAAAGCTTCCATCTGACTCATCCGCTTCTAAAATTGACCATTCTCCTTTTCCTAATTTTGCATTACTATTAAGTGAATTTATTACTCCACCATTTATAATTGTGGGATCAAGTTTTTGGTCAGAAAGAATTTTTGAAACTAGTGAAGTTGTAGTTGTTTTGCCATGAGATCCAGTAATTATTATATTTTTTTTCAGTGATACAACATCTGCAAGAACTTCAGCTCTTGAATAAATTGGTATTCTTTTCTTTTTTGCGTGTTTAATTTCAATATTCTTATCTTTAATTGCTGATGATCGGACTATAATTGTTGAATTTTTTAAATTTCTTTCAGAATGGCCAATAAAAATTTTAATTCCTGCATTTGTGCAACTTATTGTATTTTTGTTTTTACTTTGATCGCTTCCTTGAATTTTAAATCCCATATTTTTCATAATTTGAGCTAAGCCACTCATACCAATACCGCCAATGCCAATAAAATGGATAATTTCTTTTTGACCTAAGTTAATTTTTTTCATCAAAAATTTTTTCTAATACTCGATTAATATTTTCGTAGACATTTTTGTCAGAATATTGGCTCTGGCGAGATATAATATCATCTAATAAAGATTTATTCTTATATATATCGTTTAAAAGTGAATAAAGCTTATTGTTTAAATCTTTTTCCTCAATAAGAAAAGTTAATTTTTTTTTTTGATAATAAAGCGCATTCTTAAATTGATGGTTGTCTGCAGAAGTTGGTAGCGGAACTGATATAAAGGGGATTTTGGCATTTGTGAGTTCTGCTAACATAGATGATCCCGATCTAGTAATTGCTAAGTTAACTTTTGAAAAGAAATAAATTAAATTATCACTAAAATTAAAAACCTCATATTCGATATTAGTTTTATCGTAAAAACTTTTTAAATATTCATTTTGACTAGGTGTGCAATGTTGAAAAATTTTTAAATTTATTCCATGATCAGAACAATTTTTGAATATATTTGGAAGTATCTCAGCAAAAATTTTAGCTGCTTGACTACCGCCTAGAACTAATATGTTTAATCTTTTTACATCAAACTTATTATTTTTGCCAGAAAAATTAATAATTTCTTTTTTAATTATATTTCCTATTTCGAAAATTTTATTTTGATATTTTTCTGGTATCCCTTCAAGCTGTTTATTTGAAACTAGTATTTTACTTGAGAGAGGTAGTAAATATTTATTGGCTTTTCCAATGATTGAATTATTTTCATAGATTATAAATTTTATTCTTAGAATGTAAGCAGCTAAACTAATTGGAAATGATGCATAGCCACCCATCCCAATAATAATTTTAGGTCTATTAAAGATTAGAAAAATTAAAGATCTTAAAATTGAGTAAGAGATAAAAACTAATGAAAAGAAAAATAATAAAATAGAATTTGAAACTAGTGGTGATGAAGGCAGTATAGAAATTTTAAAAGTTTTTACTTTTTCTAAATATTTGAACCCTCTTTTATCGGTTACGATTTCAACTTTAAAATTTATATTTGTTAAATGTTCTGCTAGATTTATACCTGGAAAAACGTGACCACCAGTTCCGCCAACCGCAATTATAATGTTTTTTTGTTTAATCATATAAATAATTTTTATCTTTTGTGTAATTTAAAATTATTCCTGCTAATATCGCACTACCAATTAATGATGATCCTCCGTAACTTAAAAATGGCAGAGTCATTCCAGTTGTGGGAATTAAACTTGTATTAACGCCAACATGTATAAATGTTTGAAATATAAGTAGTGTAGCTAAACCACATAACGAAATCTTAACAAGCCGATCGTCTTGATTAATACAATTTTTAATTATTCTAAAAGAAATGTAAAGAAATATAAAAATAATAAAAATTGAAATAATTGAACCATACTCTTCAGATATTACCGCAATAATATAATCTGTGTGGGCTTCAGGAACTCTTTCTTTTAAAATTCCTTCTCCCATTCCTTGGCCGGTTAAACCGCCAAGTTTAATTGCGTCTAAAGCTGAAGATGATTGAAACTTGTCTCCAGTATCAGGGTCAATAAATGATATTAAACGATTTATTATATAACCAAATTTTTCTGGTAGTAAAATTAACAAAGAGCTCAAAGAAATCAAAAAAATTATAAAAAAAATAAATATATGTAATAAACTGACTCCGGAGACGAAAACTGTTGCAACCCAAGTAAAAAAAATTAAAACTGTTTGGCCAAGATCAGGTTGATCAATTAAAAGAATTATTACTAAAGACAATAACGAAAAGCTAACTAAATATCGCAATTGTGAACTCTTCAATTTATTAAATGTTAAAACTTTAACTGTAGCTAAAATAAAAAATGGCTTTAAAATTTCAATTGGTTGTAATCTAAAAAAATAAAAGTCTAACCATCTTTTAGCTCCTTTAACTTCTATGCCAATTAGAGGTACTAATGCCAAAAGAAAAAAAGTAAAAACAAATATAGGAATTATAATTTTTTGTAAAAGTGAAGTTTCTATAACTGAAATAATTATCATTATTGTAAGCGCTAAAAGTGTAAAGATAAAATGCTTAGAAAAGAAAAAATAATAATCCCTGTTTAATCTCTCACCCGCTAAAGATGAAGTAGATGAAAAAGAAAAAAATAAACCTAAACAAAATAATACGAGAAAGCTTAAGAATATCTTTTTATCAATATTTCGCCAATAATTTGAAAATTTAAGTTTAAATATATTTTCTTGCATAAAATTTACTCAATCTTTTAAATTCTTCACCTCTTTTTTCAAAATTGGTAAACTGATCATAAGAAGCAGAGGCAGGGCTTAACAATATCGTATTTCTTTTTTTTCTAAATAATTTTATGTCTTTAAGGATTTTTAAAAGTGAATTGTTGATATTTTTAGTAACACAAAAACTTATTTTTTTTTGTAATTGTTTTTTGAAAAAATTCGTATTTTTTCCTACAATATAAGATTTAATTATATTATTTTTGATTTTTTCAAAATTAAATTTATCATTTTTTTTTGGGAGTCCACCTACTATCCAAAAAATATTTTTTGAGCTTTTTAAAGCAAATTTAGCTGATTGAAATGATGTTGCTTTAGAATCATTAATAAAAAGATAGTTTTTTTTTCTTAAGAAAATTTCGTATCTATGTGGTAAACCTTTAAATGAGTTTAAGGTTTTTAAAAAAAATTTTTCTTTTATTTTTAAAATTTTAGATAAATTAAAAACAAATGACATATTTTCATCATTTATTTCCATTTTAAGATAAGAATTATTTAATTTATTTTTAATTTTAAAATAATTTTTTATTTTGGGAACAACTAATTTGCCTAAATATTTTTTTTTTTTAAAATGCGATATTAATTTTTTATTAATAAAAGAGTATTGTTTTTTTTTCTGGAGTTCAAAAATTTTTAACTTTGCTGCTATATAATTATTTAAGTTTCCATGCCAATCAATATGATCATTACTTATATTCAATAGTGCGGCGTAATCAGGACAGACAAATTTAGAATGTGCAAGTTGGAAGGATGATGCCTCAATAATTAAAAAAGACCTTTTGTTCATTTTTAAGTTTAATATTGGTGTTCCTATATTCCCGCCTAAAAGGGATTTAAAACCGTTTCTTCTAAGCAGATGGTGAATAATTTTACAAGTAGTTGATTTACCATTGGTTCCAGTCACTACAATTGTTTTAAAAAAATTTTTGAGCAAAAATATTAAGTCTAAATCTGTAATAATTTTATGTTTATATTTGTTTAGCCAATTTTTATTTGAGTTTTCTAAACTTATACCTGGACTTAAAACTATATAATTAACTTTTTTTAGGGTTTCTTTAAGATTTTGAGGTCTTTTTGACTTAAATAATTTTTTCTTTTTATCATCCCAGACTTGGTATCTATTAATTCTATTTTTTTTAAAAAAATTAATTACAGATTTTCCTGTTAAACCTAACCCGTAAACTAAAAAAGATAGTTCTCTAAGATTTTTTATCGGAACCATTTTATCTTAGTTTTAATGTTGCTAATCCTACTAAAGCAAGAATTATTGCAATAATCCAAAAACGTATAACAATTGTTGACTCAGCCCAGCCTTTTTTTTCAAAATGATGATGTATAGGTGCCATTTTAAATATTCTTTTGCCTGTCAATTTAAAGGATATGACTTGTATAATTACTGAAACTGTCTCTAAAACAAATAGTCCTCCAATAATTGCAAGTACGATCTCATGTTTTACGATTATAGCTATTGCTGCTAACGAACCACCTAAGGAAAGCGAACCTGTGTCTCCCATAAAAATCTTTGCTGGAGGAGCGTTGTACCACAAGAAACCTAAACAAGCCCCAACTATTGAGCCACAAAAGATCGAAAGTTCGCCCACATCTGGAATATATTGAATTTGAAGATACTCCGAAAAAATCGTATTTCCAACTACATAGGAGATAAGAGTGAATGAAAGTGCAACTAGCATGACTGGAACTGTTGCCAAACCATCTAGCCCATCAGTCAAATTAACTGCATTTGAAGCACCAATAATTACAAACAACCCGAAAGGAATAAAGAATAATCCCAAATTAAAAATCAAGTTTTTAAAGAATGGAAAATACAATTCATATAAATATTCATGATTAGAGAAATTAATAAGAATATATAAAGCTAATGAGCCTATTGTTAATTGGCCTACAAATTTATATCTTGATTTAAGTCCTCTGGAGTTTTTGAATTTAATTTTTAATGTATCATCTATGAATCCTAAGCCTCCTAAACTTAATGAAACAAATATTAGCGTCCAAACATAGATATTGGTCAAGTCTGACCAAAGTAGACTACTCGAAATTATCCCTATAATAATAATTACACCGCCCATTGTTGGCGTCCCCGTTTTTTTTACTATATGATCAATGGGTCCATCTTGTCTTATTGGTCCTGTAATCATTTTTTCTGAAAATATCCTAATTAAAGGTGATCCTATTATGAAAACAATTATTAGCGAGGTCATTACAGATAAACCAGTTCTAAATGTTAAATATTTAAAAACATTAAGAAAAGAATATTGATCAATTAATGATGTAAAAAAATGAAACAACATTTAATAACCTTTTATCATTTTTTGACTTAAATTATTTAAACCAGTTGCATTAGATCCCTTAATCATAAGATAGTCATTGTTGGATATAATGCTATTAAAAGTAAAATCCACATCTTCCTCCAGTTGAAAAATATTTCCTCTCTTATTTTTATCGATATTCTTATAAGTAATGAGAGATTTATTGCCCTTAATGAACACTTTATCAATATCAGAATTGTTAATAACTTTTGACAAATTTTTATGTAATATATCTGATTTTTTACCTAATTCGAGCATGTCGCCAAGAAGTAAATATTTTTTAAAGTTTCTTTTTTTTATCAATTTAAAATTATCGATTGCAGTTTTTACAGAAAGCGGATTAGCATTATAACTTTCATCAATTAAATTAAAATTTTTTCTGTATCTTTTAATATTATGAATTTTTCCTCTTCCATCAGTTGCACTATAATTCTTATAATGATTTTTAATCATTTTTAAATCAAGATTAAGCTCTTTTAGAAGAGCTAATGAAGATAAAACGTTATAAATGTTTATATTTTTAATTTTAATTTTTAAAATTTGACTCCTAATTTTAATCTTTAATTTAATTTCATCTCCATTTTTTGATTCTGAAATAAGATTAACATCCGATTTTTTTGATCGACCATAAGTTGTTACTTTAAGATTTTTTAATTTTGCTTTTTTTTGAAGATAATTAAAGTATTTATCATCACGATTTAAAATAATAGTTCCATCTTTCTGAATATTATTCATAATTTCTCCTTTAGCATCAGCAATACCCCTTTGATTTTGAAAATTTTCGATGTGGGCTTCACCAATGTTAGTGATAATGCCTATATGTGGTTTGATTATTTTTGTTAGGGTATTTATTTCTCCAGCTTTGTTCATACCAACTTCGAAAACACCAAAATCGTGTTTAATATGAAGCTGAGATAAACTAAGTGGCACTCCAAAATGATTATTGTATGATTTAGGAGAACAAAGAGTTTTACCGAAATTATTTAGTAAATCTCTTATTAAATTTTTTAAAGATGTTTTTCCTGCACTTCCAGTCACAGCGATAATCCTAGCTGATGTTAAATCTCTTTTTCTACTTGCGTAATAATTTAAAAATTTGATTTCATTTTTGACTTTAATAATTTTTTTTTTTGGCCTACGAATTGCCTGTGAAGTAATAATGTATTTAGCGCCTTTTCTAATAGCTTTTGATGCAAATTCAGCACCATTATTGTTTTTTCCTTTAATGGTTAAAAAAAGATTATTTTTCTTAATTAATCTTGAGTCAATTGAGATTCCATGAAAACTATTTGTTTTTAATTTCCAATTAAATTCTTGTAAAATTTTTTTGTTTTGAGAGTAATTTTGATTATTTAAAGACATTCTCGAATTAAATCTAAAATTCTGAATTATTTTTTTATCCGAAATTGAAAGCGTTCTATTTTTATAGATTTGCTCTGTTTCATGACCTTTTCCAGAAATTAAAATAATCTCATTGGGACTTGCGTTTTGAATTGCATGTCTTATCGCTTTTGATCTATTTCCAATATTAAAATGATTTTTATTTTTAATATGATTAACTATTTGTTTTCTGATTTTATTTGGATCCTCATTTCTTGGATTATCGTCAGTAACATAAATTTTTTTGCAATTTGAGCTTACTATCTTTGCCATCAACGGTCTTTTTTTATAATCACGATCTCCACCACATCCAAACACTATTGAAATATTATTTCCATACAATCTCTTCAATGAATTAATAGATTTAATTAATGCATCAGGTGTATGAGCAAAATCTACAAAGACTTTTATATTACCAGAAAATTTTTTTATCATCTCTAGCCTTCCTTCAACATCTTTTAATTTTTTTATTGTACTAAAAATTTTTTTCTCTTTTAGACCACATATTTGAGCTGCAAGAATAGCCATCGAAAGATTTTTTAATTGGAAAAGGCTAAATTTAGATTTGTATTTTTTTTCCAACTTTTTAAATAAAAAACTAATATCAAATAAATGTAATTTTCTCATCTTTGAAATTTTTTTTAAAATCGGATATTCTTTTAAAGAATTATCTGAAATTACTTTTTTATTCTTTGATATAATTTTATTGAATAATAATAGTTTAGCATTTAAGTAAGATTTCATCGTATTATGGTAATCTAAGTGGTCTTGACTAAAATTTGTAAAAATAGCAGCTTTAAAATTTAAATGATCTAACCTTTTCTGAACTAATCCATGACTTGATGCTTCTATAATAACATTGTCTATTTTGTTTTTTTTCAATTTTTCCAAATTTTTGTGAATTGAAATGGTATCTGGGGTAGTTAAGTTAGATTTAATTTTTTTTCCTTTATATTTTATGCCCAGAGTTCCAATCGAAGCAACTGGAACTTTGTTGATATTTAAAATTTGGTAAAAGAGATCCGCAACTGATGTCTTACCGTTGGTTCCTGTTACGGCTATTATATTTTTTGGCTTTAATCTATAAAACTTTGACGTAATTTCACTCAATAAATATCTTATGTTAGAACTTTTGATTACTGTAATCTTGCTATTGGTGTATTTACACTGTTTTGAACATACAATTACTTGTGCGCCTTTTTTTACAGCTTCATCTATAAATTTTTCACCGTTTGATCTGTTTCCTTTGATTGCAAAAAAGATATAGCCTTTCTTTATGTCTTTGCTATTTATTGAAAGACCAGTCACTTTAATATTTTTTCTTTTGATATAATAATTATTTATTAATTTTTTCAGCAACATAATAATCGTTAAAATCTTTGTTTTTTATGGCTAAAATTGGTCCAATTTTTTTTATTATTTTGCCTGCTATATAAACTGAGTTCCATCCAGCTTCATTTCTATTAGCTTTTATTTTTATTCCCCTATAATTGTAAATTAGGTCTTCCGCTACCTGTGGATTCTCTAGCATAACCAATAAAGCATATTTGGGTTCCTGAGAGGGGAAAATTGAGATAAAAGTATTCAAATTTTCTTTTTTATTAAAATAATTCTGTGAGGTACCAGTCTTTCCTCCAACGTAATAACCATTGATATTTGCTAGACTGGCTGTACCTTTATCATCTGTTACTACTTTTCTTAAAATTTTATTTAAATTTTTACTTGTTTTTTTTTTTATTATTTGATCGCGTTCATTTTCATTATGACTTTTTTCAATTAAGCTAGGTTTTATAATTTTTCCACCATTAACTAATGAAGCATAAACAGTTGTTGCTTGAAGTGGGGTTGTAGTTATACCGTGTCCAAAAGAAACAGTTTCTAGTTTGCACTTATTCCACTTAAAATCAATCGGTTTGCCAACTTCTTCTAATTGTAAATCAGGAACACTAAGTAGTTTAGTTTTATCTATAAATTCTTGAAATTTTTTTTTACCAATTTTTTGAGCTATCATTAATGTGCCTACATTTGATGACCTAATAAGAATATCCTCAACTTTCAAGTTTTTAGGAAATTCTTTTATATCAGAAATTTCATGGCTAGAGCACCTGACAGTTCGAGGAATATTTTTGATAACAGTTTGTGGTTTTACAATCTCACTATCAAGAGCTAAAGCGATAGTAAAAGTTTTAAATATAGAGCCAAGTTCGTAAACACCTTTTGTGATTTTATTTATGTATTTTTTATTACTAAGATCTGCTCTTAAATTAATATCAAAATTTGGCAGAGATACTAAAGATAAAATTTCTCCATTCTCTACATTCATAAGCAAAGCACCTCCCCCAGTAGCTTTGAATATTTCAAGTGCTTGATTAAGTTCTTTATCTATAAGATATTGTATATTGGTATCTAAAGTTAATTTAAGAGGCTTGTTCTTTAATTTTTCATTTTTTAACTCTTTATCAAAATACTTTTCTATACCGGAAACACCATAATTATCATAATCAACTTGCCCAATTATATGACTATATAAATTAGCGTGAGTATAAATTCTTGATTGAAATGGCTCAAACACAATAGCTTTTTCCCCTAATTTCCACAGTTTTTCTTTTTCAATTTGGTTGATGCGTTTTTTTAGATAAAAATATTTTCCCTCCGTAATATTTTTTTCAATTTTTTCAATTGATAATTCAGGAAAATTTAATTTAAGTTTTATGATAAAATTATCTTTATTAGTAATATTTTTAGGAACAATTGCAGCGTGAAAAAATTTTACATTTCTTGAGATCAATTCTCCGTTTCTATCAACAATATCTCTTCTCTCAAGATTATACTGATTAAGAGACTTTGCATTATTGAAAATCTCAAATTTGTTCATTGAGACATGAATGATTCGAATGCTAAAAATAAAAATTAATGAAAAAAATAAAAAAAATAATAAATAAATTCGATCTTGAGTTAGAAATTTTTTTTTAAAAATTTTGTTGTTGGTCTCCAAATAATCCTCAAAATAAAAACTAGTTTGATTTTTATTTAAATTTTTTTTTCTTTTACCTTTATTTTTAAAATTATCTCTCATGATAAACATGTTTGTTTTTAAGTTCATTGAATGTCTCAAAATTCAAAAATATTTTTGACTGATCCATTGGGACATACTTTATATGATCAACATGCTCTACCTTTTGCTCTAATATTACTGGTGATGAAAGGTAAAAAAAATCAAGCTGAGACTCCTTTAAATTTTCTTCATGGAAATAAATTATTTTACTTAAATTATAAATTTTTTTTTCAAGATTTCTTGTTTGATTTTTAATCATAGAAGTTCCTACTAAAAAAATTGTAAAAATTGTGATTGAAATAAATATTTTAAATTTATACATGTAAGTTCTCTATATCTAAATATCTATTGAATTTTTTTAAAAAATTTTCTGGATAAAAAAAATTATTTTTACTTCTTACGGCAAATCTTAATTTTGCAGATCTAGAAGGATTATTTTTTTTTATTTCACTAACTGTAGGTTTTATAACTTTATTAATATATTTCTCAAATAACACAAAGTTTTCATTATTTTCCTCAGGCAAATATCTAGATGGTTTTGATCTATTTTGAGAAAAATTATTAAAAAAATATTTTACAATTTTATCCTCTATCGAATGAAAACTGACAATCAAGATTTTTCCCCCAGGTTTCAATATTTTGGTTGCTTTAATAATTCCATTGATAAGTTCGGTAATTTCCTTATTTACAAATATTCTTAAGGCTTGAAAAGTTTTAGTGCTGGGATTGATTTTCGTATGAAAATTTTTTTTTTTACTCTTCTCTATTATTGCAACTAACTGATCAACTCTTGTAATTTTTTTTTCAGTTCTAGCCCTCACAATATTTTTTGCTATTTTAGAAGCTTCTTTTTCTTCTCCTAAAATTTTTATGATAAGTTTTAATTGTTCTTCGCTTAAATTATTAATTACTTGTTGTGCAGAAATATCAGTTAGACCCATTGACATGTCGAGGTTATCTTTTGATTTGAATGAAAAACCTCTTTTAGAATCTTTTAGTTGTATTGATGAAAGACCTAAATCAAAAATGATTGTGTCCACCTGATCGTTATTTAAGATTTTGTCTATTTGACTAAATCTTAGTTGATAAAATTTAAATCTCT
>MDTE01048300.1_pt1 | contig 22900 bp, 14 predicted proteins | sample 811231 | NCBI WGS metagenome assembly MDTE01 (sample SAMN05326651, study PRJNA326480) | marine metagenome | isolation source: seawater | place: Indian Ocean: Red Sea | collected 2010 | reverse complement strand
TCATCGGTGCCAGCGGCGGCAGCGGCGGCGGTTACCTCCTCTTTTGGGAAGCCGATAAGGACAAGTCATTTCACAAATTCAAAATGCCCGATACGGCGCGCGAGATGGATCTGCATCCGGACGGTGTCACGCTTGCGACGGTGCATTACGGAAGGAAGCTGCGGTTGAGTAAGTTGGCGCCGAAGCCGAAACCTCCCGCCAAGAAAAAGTAGAGGGGGGCGAGTTTAACTTCGTCCCTGTTTCATTTGATCGACACAAAAAGAAGGGGCGACGTGGAAGTCGCCCCTTCCGAATATTGATGGGTGCGTTGTTACTTGCCCTTCGGCAGCACTTTCCCCAATGCATGATCACTCGGCTTCAAGCCTTTGCGAAACGTGTTGAAGCCGTAGAAGAGCGGCTTGTAGGGGTCCACATAATCGACGTTCGCCTTCTTCGGCACCTCGATTTTTAGGCCGGCGTAGATGGCGTTGACGATCATGCGGCGCAGACCCTCGCTAAGGAGGTCGGTGGCGGCGCCCATGGTGCTAGTGAAGATGGGGCTGGTCTTGCCGCTGGGCCACTTGTGGCTGCGCGTCCAGGCGACAGCCATGGCGGGGTCATTCACGCCGGTGACCTTGTTGAGCTGGCGGTTGCGCTTTTTGCGGGTGGACGGCTTGGAGTCGGGCTTCATGTTTTCGAGCACGAGTCCGCGCATGAGGATTTTCGCGTCCTTGGGTGGGTACGCTTCGTACACGTCGGAGTCAGCGAACACATCTGTCACGCCGTTGAGGATGGGATCCTTCTCCGCGCCGGGCTCGATGACTCCGCGGCAGGCTTCGCGTTTGTGGCCTCCCCAGTGGCTCACCCATTGTTCGCCGAGCACGCGCTTGCCGAAGCCGCCGAGCTTGCCGCGAAAAGCGTGCGTACTGGTGCGCAGGCCGATGACCGGGATGCCGCGATTGCAGGCGTCATCGAAGTGCTTGTAAATCTCATCCGGCCACGTGCGGAACCGCAGCAGCATCACGATGGCATCCGCGCTGTCCAGCGCCTTGGGATTCGAAAGGCTCCGCTGGTTGTTCGGATCAATCTCGCCCTTGTCATTCAGCGAAAACAGCACCGTGCACTTGAACCCGTGCCGTTGGCTGAGAATCTTCGCCATCATCGGCAACCCCTCCTCGCCGCGATACTCCTCATCGCCGCACAGGAAAACGATGTGCTTTCCTCCACCGGGGCCGTCCTTGGGCTGATACACGATGTGGTCCTCAGCGGCCATGACGGGGATCGTCAAAAAGATTGTCACGAGAATTGTGAAGATGGATTTCATAATGTCAGTGCTTTCCAATAGGGTTGCTGGCGGTCAACGTATCTGGAATTGAGACGGAAGCAAACCTGAATTTGATGAAACATTTGATTCTAGTCCGCCATGCGAAATCTGACTGGGGCGACCCTGCGATGGGGGATCATGAGCGGCCACTGAATGAGCGCGGCAGGAGAAATGCGCCAGAGATGGGTGCTCGGTTGGCGCGGCGTGGGATTAATCCGGATGCGGTTTATTCCAGTACAGCCGTTCGGGCGATGGCGACGGCTGAAATTGTTGCCGGGGCGGTGGGGTTTCCCGCAGGCGAGATTGTGGCGGACAGGAGGCTTTATCACGCGGGAGTAGAGACTTGGCTGCAAACCATTTCGGGTTTGGAAGATAAGTTTTCGTGTGTGATGTGTTTTGGTCACAACCCGGGGTTAACGGAGTTGGGCTACCATGTATTTGGCAGCAAAATTGAAAACGTTCCAACATGCGGCGTCTTGTCTCTGGAATTTGAAACGACCTACTGGGGCGAGGCGGTAGGAATGAAGCCGGCGGTCGTGGATTTTGATTGTCCGAAAAGGAAGCCGGTTGATTAAAATTGAGGGCTGCCACCCGCGCGCTCGATACGTGTCTCAAGGATCTTGTTTACGCTGTTGAGGCCGTTCTCAATCATGGGATTCTCGGTTTTGCCGCGGAACTCGTTGAGGAGAGTTTGGCGGTTGCGCAGCGTGCTGACGTCAAGGTTGTCACCCTTAAGGAGCGCACCGCCTGCCTGGAACAGGCTGCCCCAAGCTTCGCGAGGGTTGGCCTTGGGGTCGCGGGCTTTCTTTAAACCTTCACTGAACACGTCGCGAAAAATTTGGTCGGCGGAGGCGTTTTTTCCGACGTAAGTCATGGCGGCGTCGCGAAGGATCAATTTGTCAGCAGGATTGGTGACGCTGGCATTGCGGTAGGCGGCGAGGAGGAGGGGCATTGCGTTTTCGCCGAGTGTCTCGTTCAGGTAACGGAGGGCAGCGCCGTCGATGCGGCCTTCGGAATTAACGAGCATGGACTTGGCGAGTTCAAGCAGCCCGGGGTCTTTGTGCTTGCGGAGGAGCGCAAAAAGGATGCGCTTGGAATCCTCATCCAGGGGGTTTTTGATAAGATCACGGGCAATGGCGAGAACCGTATTCTCGTGTTCGTCGGGTTCCAACTCGTCGAGCAAGTCTCCCAAGAGGACAACCTCGAGGCCGAGCCCGGTTTTGTTCAGGGCCTGAAGCAACACCTCGACAGCTTTTTTGTCGCCGATGTCTCGGGTGGTTTCAAAAAGGGCCAAGCGCAGTGATCGCGGCCGGAGATCCAGGCCCAAGCGAGGCAGTTGGTAGCCGTATTCGCCTAGAGATGACCAGTCGATGTTTTCGCCTTCACCAGTAGGCTGGTTTCGGTTTTGGGCGCGAGGTGATTGGCCGTAGTCAATATCCTGACTGGTTTCCAGAAATGTGGCGATGTGTGGAAGGGCGTCCGTGCCGTGGCTGCGCAAGGCGACAAGATGGTGGATGACCTGACGCATGGTCTTCACTTGGCTGCCGCGGTTGGGATCCAGCTGGGTGAGGGCTTTGATGATGGATTGAGGGGAAGGAACGCGTGCCTGAAGCGCTTTGATTTCCGTGTCGCGCGTGGCAAGGTTGTCTTCCAAGGTGGCCACCTGTTTTTCCAAGTCGCCACGGGTTTGCGCGGCGAGCCGCTTGGCACGGTCCAGTTTGCCGGCTTGCTCGGCTTGTTTGTCGCCACTGCTTTGGCTTTGGGTTTTCAGTTGGCTGGCGAATTTCCGCTTTTGATCGGCCAAGGCGTCGGCCTTTCCCTTGGCGCCGATGGAGTAGGCGATACTGCCTGCGGCGGCGGCTCCCACTACGCCGGCGACGATGATGTGAAAGAACTGGTTCATGGTTGGCCGGGATTATCCTTTTTCTCCTGCATCTCGGCAAGGCGCTTGTCCATGGCACTGAGGCCGAAATACAGGATGGGGTCGGCGGATTGTTTGCGCACGGAGGCGAGCAATTTGCGGCGGTTGCCGATTACCTCGGGGGTTTGCTCGTGGGCGTCCCGCATGAGGCTGCCCACGGGCAGGAATAGGCTTTCGTACTTGCTGAAGTCCATGAATTCCTTTTTTTTCATTTCGGCAATGCCGTCCTTGACCATTTCATGGAAAATGGCGTCGGCCTGTTCGTTGCGGCCGATGAAACGGAGGGCGGCGTCGCTGATGGCGAGTTTCTCCCACTTGTTGGTAATTCGAGGATCCTTGTAGGCGGCGAGAAGAATGGGCATGGCACGTTCCCCAAGCACTTGACGGATGTAGCCCAAGGCGTGGCCATCCAGCCGGCCATCGGCGCCGATAAGCAGTTGCTGGGCGGTTTTGATGAAAATCTCGTCCTTGTGTTTCACAAGGATGGCGTAGAGGTAGCCCTTGGTCAGCTTGTCGAGGGGGTCGGCGTCCTCGGTGATGCGTGGCATATCCGCGAGAATCTTGCGGGTGATTTCCAACACCCGCTCTGTGTGTTTGCCGGGGGCCACCTGCTCCAGGGCGATGTCAAGATAGGCCACCTCGATACCCCGTAGGGTGTTGTTCAGGACATCGAGCAGTAGTTGCTCGGCATCTTCACCGCCGATATTGGCAGTGGCCTCCAGCAGGCCCAGGCGGAGCGTGGGAGGGAAATTGTTGCCGGGTTTGGGGAAGGGCTTGAAGTAGTGGTTGGCCCCGCTGGCTTGAATCTCCTCGCGTTTCTTTCGCTCTTTGTCATTTTCGCCGGGCCTCGCCCGGTCGCCAAAGGGTCCGCGGCCCTTGCTGATGGGCCTGTGGATCGTGAGATCCACGCTCTTTTTGAGAAACGCCCGGATATCCCCCAGCGCCGGCTGGCCGATGAAAACGAGGCTCTCAAAATAATGGACGGATAACCGTTTGGTTCGGTCGTCTTTGGGGTCGAGATTTTGCAGGGCTGTGATGACTTCCGCGGGTGTGGTGGCAATGGGAAGTTTCATAGCCTTGGCTGCGTGGAGAGATTCCAACTGGGCGTCAAGGCGAGTGGCCTCCGCTCTAGCGCGGTCGCGATCCTTGATGGCGTTGTGGAGTTTGCCGGCATTTTGGCTGGCGGCTTCGTCCCGCGCACTGCCACGCTCACGGGTTTCCTTTTTAAACTGGTCTTCCTGATCGGCGAGCGCGGCGCGTTGTTGGCGTTTACCGGTCTGGTAAACCACCACGCCACTAGCGGCAGCGCCTACGGCTGCGGCGATGAGGAAAGGTGCGATGCGATTGATCATGGATTGTTTCGTTCGTTGAATCGGCGTGCGGTAGTGGTGACACGGGCGATGGGGCTGATGGAATAACCCGTTTTCGGCAACGTGAGTGTGCTGACAAGCAGGATGGCTGGGGATAATGATTTCATTTGAGCAGGGGGGCAATGAAGCAGCCAATGGCCTCGGTGCGAGGCTGCTTGATGGTCTTGTCCTCGAGGAGGCTTTGGAGGGCCTCGCGGAGGTTGTGCTCGGTGATCACGCGGCGCGGCTTGCCAAAATCGGCGTAGAGGTTGTTGATGCGGCCGCGGTAAGCCACACGTCCGCGGGCGTCAAACACCACGGCCTCGGGCGTCACTTCCGCCTTCGCGGCACGCACGAGCATATGTTTGGCGTCGTGGACGGCGGGCATTTTGCCGTAGCCAAAATCGTCCAAGTGTTTGCGTAGGGCGGCGGCGTTTAAATCCGGATCGGGATAGACGAGAGTGAACTTGACGCTGCCACCGAAGTGCTTGGCGATTCGTTTAATTTCTGGCGCCATACGGTTGGCCACCGGGCAATCGACCGTGATGAAAAAGAGAACGGCGGCCTTTTGGCCATTGGCGGCGGTGGGTTGGCGCACGGGGCCGCGGATGTCCTTCAGCTTGAGCGGCGCGCCGGTAGCCGCAAGGGCCACAAGGCAGGCGATGATTGGGGTCAGCCGTTTCACGAGACGAGTTTAACCGGATATACGGCTGTTTGGACAGGAAAGTTACCGGGATTTTTCTCAAGGGAAGGGGCAGGTTTGCCGTCTATAGGATAGGGCTTTACGGCGCGCATGCATTGCGCGATATTGCCGGAGGTCGAAATGATGCGAAGGGATCGCTTTAATCAACTGGCATGGCTGCTTCCCGCGGGGTTGATCGCGTGGGTGTTTTCCGGGCTGGTGACGTCCGGTCAGCAGGCTCCGGGAGGCAATCCCTACAATCAATATTATCCCACCCTGCCGGGTGTTGCGAAGAAGGCGGTGGCCGTGGGCACGGCAGGCCCCGGCGGAGGCAACACCGGCAAGGGCCAGCTTGGCGGCGGAATTTTGCCTCCCACTGGAGGGGGCAAGGGCAAGACGGGCACGGGTCCGAGTGGGCCCGCAGTTCCCGGCTTGGGCGGTGGCGTTACGGTTATGCCGCCGGTGGGTCCACCCACGGTGCCGAGTGGCGGTGGAGGAGGTGGAAGTGGGATTGTCATTCCAACGCGGCCGGCCACACTTTCCACTGTACGCCTTCGTCTGCGCCTTTTACGGACTCCCTTGAATCGACGCCTTCCTCCTGCACGCCCGGCGATGAGTGCGATTTCTGGTGCGCGGTTCATGCGCACCTCAGTGCCTGCGTTGGGAGGCGGGACTCCGGCACCCGTGCCCGCGGCTCCTACGAAGGGGAAAGCTACTCCCTAGTGCGGTGCCGCCAGCGGCGGGGCGGGCTAGTTTTCCGGGGAGTCACCACCCGACCATGGGCCATCGGCAATCAGCGAAGTGGCTCGCGCGGCTAATTGCTCGGCGATGAGGGGAACGGCGCGCTGTTGACCGCTGGCGAAGTCGTTGCCCACGCGAACAATGGTGTCTCCCGTCACCTCCCGCTCCAGCAACACTTGCCCCGTGGCACGCTCGGTGACCTTGATTCTGGCGTTTAATCTCAGGCTGTAGTCCTGAACCGCCAATACGTCGCCGGGCTTGTAGCTGACACCGTTGCGGGTGAATGACTCCAAGACGCCGGTCACGACGAGGTCGCCTTCACTTTCCAAGCGGAATGTTCCCTCCTGCTGCAATTGATGGCGCAAGGCGTGGTTGACCGCGGCAACAAGGCGCGGCTCAAGGGTCTCGTTGTTGAAGAACTTTATCTGGACGCTGCGCGCGCCAGCAATCTGGCCGCCAACCGGCCCCAGCTTGTAGCCTGCGCAACTGGTCAACCCCAACAGCGCAAACGCGCCGATCCATCCCAAAGCGTATCGTTTCATCTTGTTTAAAGGCTTCCCGCTGTTTGCCTTGCAATCACTTCATCCATTCGGCGCATGTCTTCCACGGTGCGCGTGCGGATGCGCAGGGCATCGCTGGTGTAGGCGGGGGCGTATTTGTCCAAATCCTCGCTACTCAGGCTCAGGCCAACGTGTGCGCTGCGGTAGAGGCGCAGGGCAGTGTAGTATCGGCCGGCCAACTCAGCGGCGGCAGCGGCGTCGTGGTCGGCCACGGCGGCCTCGATGCGCTTGCGATAGAGTTGGTCCAGCGCGGCATTGGCGTCGTCGTATATCTCCAACCGCGTGGTGTCGAGATCACCCTGCATCTTGCTTTGGGTGACGCGGATAACCTCGCTGTAGTATTTTTGAGCGGCGGTCCATTGCTTTCGGAATTCATAAAACTCGGCAATGGCGACGAGCCCGTTGGCTTGCTCGAGGCGCATGGCATCGATGCTGCTTTCGGCCAGTGGAATGCTCTCCTGAAACCACTCATCCTCAAAGCCTTCCCGCGGAACGTAGCGGCTCTGGTCATTTTTGATTCCGTAATAGTTCAGGAAAACCTGATAAGCGGCGATGGATTTTTCAGCCAAGGTTTGGTCGTAGAGGCCGTCGCTGGCGCGACTTTCCAGAACCTTGCCGATGTGATAACGCGCGCGGGCGGCTTGTTCCTCCTGTTTTCGATACATGGCGACGAGCTCGTCACGGGTGATGACATTGTCGCTGGTTTCTTGGGTGGTGAAGCCGTGCCACTTGAACACATCCGGATTGGCCGTGCTGGTCAGCTTGCCATCACCGTCGGCGTCCAAGGCCTTCATGGCGCGGTCGGCTATTTCCTCGGCGGTTTGCAGGGTTTCGTTGTCTGCTTTCATCTCGCGCCGGCCATAGCGGTCGGCAGCCAGTTGATAGGCGGCCACGGCGTCCTTGTAGCGGTCGGGGCCACCCCAGAATCCCATGGCGTTCTCGTGCGCTTGCCCGGCGCGAAACTGGGCCGCCGCGGCCAGCGGCCCGTAGGGGGCGTTTTCGACAATTTGGTCGTAGAGCTTGGGTGTGCGGCCATGCGTAAACCAACGCGGAATAGGAATGGCGACGGAATCCTGCCACGGAATCTTCCACTTGTAGCTTGCCTGACCGTCCTTGAACTTGTCCGCGATGGCGAGCTGGCGCTCCATGATTTCCAGACGCCGTTGATGTCCGGGCCAGCGGGAGACCATCTCGTTGTAGGAGCTGAAGGCATAGCCGTGCAGGCCCATATCCTCGTAAATTTCCCCGGTCAGGATGAACCCGTCGGGCGCATATTTGGAGTGCGTCCGCTTGCTGACCCAGCGCGCGCCGAAGAGCGCGGCGCGCGTGTTGGTCTCGCGTTCCTTGGAAGCCAGTTCCAGTACCTTGGCCACCTGTTGGTCGTTGATGGCGTCAATGAGAGTCCGTGGCACACCGCGGGGCACGTAGATGTACATCGTCCGCTCGCGGCCTTGCTCATCGACGTAACGGATGATCTGCAGGCCCGATTCGCCCGGTTCCACCTTCTGGTTTTTGCGCACCCGGCTCAACGGCTTGTCTGGTCGCTCGTCGGGAACGCGTTCCATGGTGGAGCAGCCCGCGGCCAAGAGTCCGGCGAGAAGTGGAGTCGTCCAGCCATTCAATTTCATGCCGCCACCGTAGGCATCGACTCGCGCCGCGTCAAGCCACCCCCATTCACAAAGGACCAGTGAATTGTGAGTTGAAGATTGAGTGGGCCGGGCAGGGATGCGTATGGTCCGCGGCCATGGCTCAGGTGGTATTGTTTGATATCGATGGCACGCTCATCAGCACGGGCGGTGCCGGGGTGCGGGCGTTTGGGCGTGTCTTTGAGACTGAGTTTGGCGTCGCGAATGCCTGCGCCAACACGATCTTTGCCGGTCGCACAGATCGCGGGTTGGCTTCGGATATTCTTTCCGAGCACGGGCTGGGGGTGAGCGGGGAAAACATCGGCCGGATATTTCGCGGATATCTGCATTGGCTGGAGGAATACTTGCCGGATGATCATCATGAACCTCTGCCCGGGGTGCGTGATCTTTTGGCCGGCTTGCGCGCTTTGTCGGCACCACCGGTCGTCGGCCTGTTGACTGGCAATCACCCCGAGGGAGCGCGCCGCAAGCTGGAACATTTTGGTTTGTGGGATGAATTTGCGTGGGGTGCCTTCGGTGATATCCACGAGGATCGCGATGATGTCGCGCGTTACGCCTTGGAACTTGCCCGTGAACAATTGGGAGCAGAATTAAATCCCGGTGAAATCCTCATCGTTGGCGACACTGAACGTGACATTCAATGTGCCCGCGCGATTGGCGCGCGCGTCCTGGCTGTTGCCACGGGTAATGAAACAGCCGCCGACCTTGGTCGTCACAATCCCGACCTGCTGGTCAATTCTCTGGTGGAAGTGTGTGCTGCCGATTTATAGAAGGTTGGCCCGTTTTGTTTGCAGCCAATTGATTTGACCGGCGTCTGGGCGGCAATCTAGATTCGCGCAGTCTGTTTGAGCCATGGAAAATTTCCTCGCAAATTCTTTTCTCGGAAATTCAGTCAAGGATTGGCTGATTGCCTTGGGCATCGCCCTGGGTGCGATTGTGGTCGCGCGTACGCTGTACTGGGTGATGGAGAATTACATCAAGAAGCTCACCGAGAAAACCGAGACCAAGATTGATGATATCCTGATCAATACCGTCGAGCGGCCCATGGTGGCCGCCTCGGGCATTGCGGGGGTTTGGTTTGGCGTCAATTACCTCAGTTTTTCCGAGAGCATCGACCACTGGATCAACGCGTTCTTTGCCGTCATCATCACCTTTATCGGGGCGTGGCTGGTGACGCGGCTGTTTGATTCTCTGGTGGATGAATATCTGGCGCCCATCTTGGCCGACACCGAGACGGATTTGGATGACATCCTGCTGCCAATTGTCCGAAGGGGAGTGAAGATCATTATCTGGATCATGGCGGTCATTATGGCCCTCGACAATGCCGGCTATGATATTACCACGGTTCTGGCTGGTTTGGGTGTGGGTGGCTTGGCACTGGCGTTGGCCGCGCAGGATTCGGCAAAGAACATTTTCGGAGTCTTCACCATTTTCACCGATACGCCGTTCAAGCTAGGTGACCGCGTGAAAGTGAGCGGCCACGACGGCACGGTGACGGAGATTGGCCTGCGTAGCACCAAGATCAAGACCTTGGAAGGACGGATTGTGGTGGTTCCCAACTCAAAGTTTTCCGACAACGCCATTGAAAATGTCTCCTCTGAGCCCTCGCGTAAGGTTGTGTTGAACTTGGGCCTGACCTACGACATGGACGACACCAAGGTTGAGGAAGCCATGCAGATTCTTCGCGATATCGTCGGCGAAAACGGCGAGGCCATTGAGGAAAAACCCAGCGTGGGTTTCAATGCCTTCGGAGATTTTGCGCTCAACGTGGTGTTTGTTTATTACATCAAGAAGGGAGCGGACATTCTGGGCACACAAACCGCAGTCAACCTGGCCATCCTCAAGCGGTTTGGGGAGAAGGGGATTGAGCTGGCGTTTCCAACCCAGACGATCCTGAACAAGAAGGTTTAGCCGGCGGCCGCTTACCGTTTCTTCCCGTTGCCCTTTTCGCCGGGGACCGGCAGGGCTGCTGCGGTGATGGCATCAATACTCAACTGTTGACGGCCGTAAGAGGCGCGGCCTTGGATAAGCAGGGTCTCGGTGTCCGCCAAACGAGCATCCTTCTGTTTCTTCAAGCTCAAGCTCTCCTTGGGTTTGCCCCCCTCGGCTGCCTGGGTCTCAACCGCCGCCTTGGCGAGCGCGGCGGATTTCTTCTCGGTATGCGCGTTATTGCTGACGTATCCCTCGAATTGGACCGTTTGGCCGGATTTTCGGTTGGTGCCAGCTACTTGGAAGTAAAACAACGCCTCATCGGCGATGGCCTTTTGCGCCACGCCCGCAGCGGCGGGGTCGGCCTTAAAACGGGTGGTGAGTTTGATTTGCCCGGTGGACCCACGCACGCCATCCACGGCCACCCTGTATTTCGCGCCTTCCAGGCAGGGGAACCGAACCTCGCTCCAAGGACCGTTGCCGCTGGCCACGTCGTTATTCCAGACCGGCTTGATGCCGCCTTGCTTGACGTAGCTGATGTTGCCCGGTGCGTTGCCTTTGAAGACGCCAACCGTGGTGTCGAAATTGCTTCCCCGCGTCGAAACATCTGCCCAACCGGTTTTCGGCGCTTCAAACAGGAACCACACAGAACGACCGTGAAAATTTGGGAATAGCAGATGCAGGCTTTCATTGCCCGGTTGTCGCGTGGCATGCATGTTGTGGCTGAGGAGGGGTGCATTCAGCTTCGTAATGCGGAGCGGGTTTTCCACGTTGTCATGCGGTACGGCGGGGTTGTACTGGCCGGGTTGTGCCTGAACCAATGCAGGGCGCAGGCCACCCGGGCCCAAAGGCGGGGGTGCGACGGGCCGAGGTGCGGGTTTGGCGGGAGTGACGACAACGGTGGGCAGCCCCTTGCCTCCAGCGCCGGGCGCGGTGGGGCTGGCGGGCCGCGGCGCGGCCGGGGTTGTGCGGCCACCAAGCTGCTGGCCGCGGCCGGCATTGGGGCCGGTGACGGCGGCAGCCACGGGTACAGCACTGGCCAGAATGACGCGTCCTGTGTATACGGAACCGTCCTGATCCCGCACTTGAATACTGTTGCCCACCCGCTGCAATTCAAAATTTTGCATCACCATCTCCGCCTTGCCGGCCTTGTCATCCGTGCCCCGGACCGGCGACTCAATGCGGAGGCTCTTGGCTTGGCTGCGCGCGGTTTGAGTGGTGTTGAAGTTGCGCCGCATGTTGCTGTATGCATCCACCTTGGAAGCCACATCGCGGGGCGCAAAATTCATTTTCCGGCTTCTGAGATTGTCGGACAAGACTGCGTTGGCGGCGATGGAGGGAGGGGCACCCTGACCTTGGTCATGCTCGCGTTTCTTGGCCTTTTCCTCGGCCATCCCGGCTGATCCGTGGGCCTGCTCCAGCGCTTCCCCATGGGCGGTTTTGTGCAACCGGTCAGCGGGCAGGTGATTGTCCTCCTGTTCGTTCTGCCGGCTCGGTTGGGCGGCGGTTTCCGCCTGATTCTCACGAGCAGTGTCTTCCGCGCGGGTCATCTGCATGCCGCCATTGCCGCCGGGCTGGGATTCATCCATCAAGGCCCAAGTGCCTAGTGCCACGGCACCAACCGTCACAGTGCCGGTGGCTAGTTTTAACAACCACGCTTCCCAGCCGTTGTGGGCCGGGGTGGCGCGCTTCGCGAGGGTATTTTGGCCCCATGTGCGGCGGATTTCACCGTGCAGCATTTGGCGAGTGGCCTCGTGCATTTCCGTTTCGGGGCCGTGTTCCTCACGGCGCCGGCGGGCATAGGCTTGCAGCCATTGCTCAGTATTCCGGGCGTTTTGGTTGTCGTTTTGGTCGGCCATTGTGGTTGGCTCCTATTTTTTAGACGGAAATAATGAGATTTCCTCTCTCGAAAATATTTGCCGCAGGATTTTTTCGAGCTTGTCGCGGCACTTGCTCAAGCGGGAGGATACCGTTTTTTCGTTCAATTTCAACGTTTGACTAATCTCTTGGTAGGGCATGTCGCCAAAGTAACGAAGCTCCAAGATTTCCTGACATGGCCCGCCAAGGCGTTGCATGGCTTCACCGACGAGCTTCCATTTCTCATCGCGCAACAGCTCGGCGTCCGGGCTGGGCAGGGGGCTGGGGGGATCCAGCAGGCGGTTGCCTTCATCGTCCTCGGCTTGTAGGGAAAGTGGTGTCATTCCACCGCCACGTTTGGCGGCGGTTTGCTTGGCCCGGTAATCTCGCGCCTTGTTGGCGGCGATGCGGAAAATCCATGTTTGCAATGCGCTGCCGCCCTTGAAGCTACCGAGGTTTTTGACGACCGAGTAAAAAGCCTCCTGACAGATTTCCTCACTGTCCTCGACGCTGAAGTCACTGGACAATTGAAAGACGAACCGGCTGGTGGCCGCGTAATGGTGGTCGAACAACTCATCCCACGCCGCCGTCTCGCCATTGCGGCAGCGGTCAATGAGCCTGCGTTCGGCCTCACGATCCATTGGCATATCCTAGCGCAACGGCAATGGGCGCGCCAGTTTTTCCGCTGGAAATTGCCCGGAGTCTTTGGCGCGCGCGGGCCGTCTTTCTGTTACAGCGATGTCCCCGTGGATTTTTGTTTGGCTGCGGAAAATTTTCCATTGGAAAAGGCCGCCATCGGGCGCAGCATGTTTCGCGTGACGCCTCGTCAGCGCTTCGCGCGGTTGTCCGGGGTGTCGACTGGCTTGAAATAGAAAGGCATACCCATGCGCAATCTCCATCTTCTCTTGGCTCTCCTTTTATCCCCTCTGGGCTTGGTAGCTCAGGCACCGCCTCCCGGATCCGTGCTTGGCGGCCAGTCACCACGCCCGCCCAAGGCAGGGCCCGTGGTTGTTCATGAGGCGCGTTATGACGGCCAGTTGACGGTCAAGGAGGCCCGCTTTGCCGCGGCTCTCAAGGTGGAATGTACCAACTCCGTTGCCACGACGCTACCGCTTTTTCAAGGCGACTTGGCCGTGGTTAATCCACAACTGCCCGAGGGCTTGCGATTGGGTCGTGTGCCGAATGGATACCAGCTCGTGGTGGAGAAACCCGGCAAGTACGACGTGGCCTTGAATCTACTCGCCCGCGTCAAGAAAAGCGACCCGTGGAAGCAGATTGAATTCACCGGACCCGCCGCAACGATTGGCGTGGTGACCGCCCGCGTGGATGGGGATGGAATGGAACTGGAACTGCTCAGTGGCACACCGCAGCCACGCGCCGCCGACGCGCGTGCTGAGGTGCGCGGTGCCTTGGGCGCCGACCGCAAGGTGGCGTTGCGCTGGCAAACCCGCGTAGTCAAGCAGGTCCGACCCGTCAGGCAGGTTTGCCAGACCGCCAGCTCCGTCAAACTCACGCCCACCGTGGTGGAGTATTCCAACACCCACCAGTTCAGCCTTGGTGAGGGCAGCCCAACCAACGCCGTTTTCCAGCTTGCTCCCGGCCAGAAGCTTGTGGGCACACCTGTCCTGACCGTGGCGAACAAGCCTGTCGAGCTGCGTGGCTGGGACGAAGCCGACGCCGACCTGAATCTGCATTTTGTCAAGCCCATCACCGGGGATTATCAGGTTCATTTCCGCACCGAGCAGCCTGTGCCTGCCGAGGACTCCATGAATATTACTGTCTCCGCGCCGATGCCCAATGGTGTGATTCGTGAAAACTGCCGCGTCAGCCTCGCTTGGCAGGACATGCGGGAGGTAACCATCATCGGCAATGGTATGAGCAAGGGCAACACCCCCAATGCTTGGGTGTCCAGTGGCACCGCCGCCCGCTCATTGGCAATCGCCATGGAAAGAATCCAGCCCGAAATTACCGCGAGGGATGTGATTACGGCCGAGCTGCAGGAGAACAGCCTCGTCGTTACCCATCAGCTCACCCTCAACATTGCCAAGGCCGGTATTTACAGTATTGATCTCGTGCCGCAAGCCAACCTCATGGAGACCTCTATCGACGGTCCCAACATCCGCGAAGAGGATTCCACCGATGGCACTATCCGTCTGGAATTCGCCAAGCGCATTCTGGGCCAGCAGACCGTTACCGTGGTGCTCGAGGAGATGTACAACGAGTTGCCCGAGAGCGTGACTCTGAAACCCCTCAAGGTTGCGGGCGCTGTCCGCCAGACCGCGGAAGTGCGCGTAAGCGCCGAACGCGGTTTGGAGATACGCCGAGGCGCGGGCACCAGCGGACTGCGTGACACCTCCACCGCCAACGCCCTCGGCTTTGCCGCCGACAGCTCGGAGTGGGCCTTGGCGCTCACCACTCGACGACTTCCCCCGCGAGTGGCCGCGCGAGTCTCCAACAGCGTCGTCATCGGCGACAATCGTGTTTATGGGATTTCACGTATTGTGTATGCCATTGCCGACCAAGGGGTACGCGAGTTTCATGTACGTGTGCCGGCCGCGTGGGAAGCCAACGGTGAGAAGCCGGAATTCCTTGGGGATCACCCGGCCGAGGGGGATCCCGTGGAGGTGGCGGGAGCGCCTGACGGCATGGTGGATCACCGCATCCAGCTGAAGGAAAAGGCTTGGGACCAGTACACCCTCCAGATTCATTACACGCTGCCGCTGGAGAAGGTGCTTGTGATGGCGGGAGCCCATCCCTTGGAACCGGACAAAGACGGCGGACTTCGGCCGCTGGAGCGGGATACCGGCACGTTGATTGTGCACAGCGCCAGCACGGTGCGACTGGGCGAGCCGGAAACGACGCTGGACCGGATTGACGCTTCTGAGTTGCAGGCGCAGGAGCGCAGCCGGGTGCCCTTCCCGCTCATCTTTGCGTTTCAGTATGACAACGCCGAGCCGTTCACCGCCAAGGTCACGGTTGACAAGTACAAGGAACAACCCTTGCTAAACTCCATCGCCAACTTTACGGAGCTGACCTCCGTGGTCACGGGCAACGGCCAGATTGCCACCACTGCCACAATGACCGTGCAAAAGACGGACAAGGAGGATCCCTTCTTTCGTCTGCCCGAGGGAGCGCGGTTTATCTCCTGTCGTATTGCCACGGAGGTGGACGGGCAGCGTGTGGAACAGGTGGTGGGACCGCGCGAGGAGGAAGGCGGGCTCAGTTTCAAGCTGCCTGCCGGTGCGGATGAGAACCGCGAATACGAGGTGCGCGTGAGCTGGTTTGAAAACCATGAGCCCGTCAAACACGACAACCTGCTTGCGGAGTTGCAGACACACACGCTGCATCTCAAGGGGCCGGAGACTCCGGGGTTGCCCAACACCTTCAACCGCTGGACGGTTTATGTGCCGGAGTCGCACGAGATGTTTGACTATCAGGGAAACATGGTGCCCCCCGCGGTTGAACGCCGGTCGCTGGCTGATGTGTTGGACAAGCTTGGGAACTTTCTGGAGCGCCAAGTCCATTGGGGACTGACTACCCTGGCCGTGATGGGCTCGATCCTCGGCTTCGTGGTGTTGAATGTGTATTTGCGTCGCGGCTGGAAAACGGCGGCAATTGTTGGCGGCGCTGTTGTGGGCGTCCTTGTGCTTGGCGGACTCATTCTAATGGGCGGCATCGGAGCGGTTCAAATGAAGAGAGATCGTCACTACAGTCCTGGCGTTACCACGTATGGCTACAATTCCGCCGAGCCCGGCGATGACTACTCCGGCGGGGCGGAGGGCGAAGGTGGCGGTGATGACATGGGTGGTGAGGACCCAGAACAAACGGATGCCTCGCCATCTGATCCCTCTTCGCAACCCTCCCGGGACGGAGGTGGTGCCAAGCCCAATGCTGCCTCTCCAGAGCCGGGGAAACCTTCGCCTGCTGGGCCACCGAAAACCACCCAACCTAATCCTCCCGGTGTCGTTCCCCCCAGACAGCCGGTTCCGGTTTCCCCAACCGAGTCCGGTCGCTCTAAAACCGCGCCCGGTCGCAATTACACTGCCGAGGGCGGACAGGTGCCGGGTGAGAGGGATGGCGATACCGGTACGGTGTCCGGCGTATTGCCACCCGAATTTGAAATTCCAACCGATGGCCGCGCCTACGTTTTTACCAAGGCCCTCAACATCACCGGCGATAATGAAGCCGGCGCCGACTCGCGGTTGGTCATTCACGCCAGCATCATGAGCCGGCCGCACCACGTCGTGCGGACCGGCATCTACCAATGGCTGACCGCGTTGGCCGGACTCGCTGTGCTCATTTGGCAATGGCGCCGGATGGAAAGGGAGTCCGGCTGGATCACCGCCGGCTTCGCACTGCTGATCGGCGGCGTCGGTGCCTTCATGCATGGGCAGGGCACGTTACATCTGCTCATTGTAAACTTGATGTGGATTCTGCCGGTAGCGGTTTATGCGTGGGCCGTCTGGTTCTTCTGGCCGGCCAAGAGGTTTACGTCCGAGCCACCGCCGCCGGATGATACACCTGACAAACCTGATAGCGGCGCAGCTCCGGCAGCCAGCGCCGCGGCAATCTTGTTCTTGGGCGTCGCAGTGTCTCTTCAGGCGGCGCCCGGACCGGCTGCGCCTGCCGGAGAATTGCAGGGATTATTGCGGCGCCTGCTGGATCCCGAGGCGTTGCCCCAACTTCCCGGTGGGCCGCGTGCGATTCGGGAATCCCATCTGCAGGATCGCAACGGGACAGCCTTTGAGATCAACGCCGATAAGCCCTTCACGGGACAGGTCGTGGGCTTTTACCACAACAAACAACGGCGCATTGAGTCGCATTACCAGGCCGGGCAGCGGCATGGCGTGGAAGTTGCATGGTTTGACAATGGCCAGCGTCAGCGGACCACTCAATACGCCAATGGCCGTCGTCATGGGTTGGAGGCGACTTGGTTCCGGTCCGGCCAAAAGTCCGGCGAGGTTCAGTATCAAGACGGGCTGAGGCATGGCCTGACGCGCCAATGGCATGCCGGTGGCAAGCTCGCCGCCGAGACCCATTACGTGAAAGGTGAACCCCACGGGTTGGCGCGTCAATGGCATGCCAATGGCAAGATTGCACGTGAGGTTCGTTGGGAAAACGGGCGGCAGTTGTCCTTTGATACCTGGACGGCCGAGGGCCAGCGCATGGGGCCGGGCGCGGATGCGGTGACGCTTGCTGCTGCCAGTTACAAACTGGCTGTGCATCGCGAGGTGGCGCGGGTGGAGGCGGAGTTTAAGTTCACCGTACGCGAGCCCAGGCAGAAATTCACGCTGTTCCGTGAAGTCATCGCGCTGGACGAATTCACCTGTACGCAGGAAGGCGCACAACTGCTGCGCGAGGGCGCCGCGTTGGTGTTGTCCCTGCCCAATGCGGGCGAGGCCGTGGTGAAAGTGAAATTTCTCACCAAGCACGCGGGCACCGATGCCAAGCGCTCGCTTGCGTTTGGAATTCCGCCGGCACTCACCAGCAAGGTGGACGTGACCCTGGAGGAGGCGGATTCTGAGGTGGAGATGCCCACCGCCGTCACTCTGGAATCCGCAAGTGGCGGCAACCAGACATTGGTGAACGCCATCATCGGCGCCAGTGATCGGCTGGAGTTGTCTTGGAAACCGCGTGTGCAGAAAGCGAGGGAGGTGGCGGTGTCCGCCAATGTACGAAATTATACGATCATCTCCTTCAGCCGCGGCGGCGTGCAGGCGCGTTCGATTTTAAACTACGAACTGGAGAAAGGCGAACTGCGCGAGGCGCGCTTGGCCTTGCCGGCGGGGTGGACGCTGATGAAAGTCGAGGGTGGCAAGGTTCTACGCAATTACGCTGTCACCGAGGAGAACGGCCAGAGTGTGCTGGTGGCCCAGTTGAACGCCGGTGTCACTGCGAAGTGGCCGCTCACGCTGAATTTGGAGCGGCCGTTGGCTGCGCCACCTGTGGGCCAGCCGTCCTCCGTGCCGCTTTCCGTTGTGACCGCGTTGGACGTGAAGCAGGAGACCGGTTTTGTGGCTGTGCAATCCCTTGGGGACTTGGCCCATGAGGTGACTACCAGCACGGGGCTCTCGAAGTCTGATGTCACCCGCTTTGCCAACGCCTCCAAGTTGCCGGTGTCAACGGGCGCGTCAGTACTTGAGTATGTCCAGACGGGCTTTGAACTGGCCGCCCAAGTGGAGACGATTCTGCCTGAGTTGACCGCCAAGGCGTGGCATCACCTGACTCTCACCGAAGCCCGAGCCACCGTGACCTCAACGGTGGCTTATGAAATTGAGAAGGTGGGGGTGCTACAGTTGCGCCTAGCTTTGCCGGCGGAAACCTCGTGGCGAGTGGCCAGTGTCAACACGGTGCAATGGAAGGAGACTACCGAGGATGGTGCGCGTATTCTGGAGGTTACTTTGCCGAAACGGACTATTGACGGGCAGACGATTGTTGTCGGACTGGAGCAGTTGCAGCCGGCGGAACCGGAGAATTTCACCATGGCCGTCGCTCATCCGCTGGGGATCAAGGAGTTGACCTCGTATGTTGGGGTCAGCACGGAGCCCGGCTTGAAAGCCGCGCGTGACGAGGCCGCCTCCAGCAACCTTGGCATCTGGGCGCAGGACGGTTCGACCTCTGGGTTTGGATCGGAGCCTGGCTTGACCTACCGTTACATCAATAAGACCCCCGGAGACATGCCCGAGTGGGCCCTGGCGGTCAACTTGACCAGACTGGAACCGCGTGTTCCGAATGCCCAAGTGGTCAGCCATCTGCGGCTGGGAGCCACCCGTGCCACCGGTTTTAGCAGCATCCTTTACAAGGTGGAGAATGCCCCGGTGCGACGCTTCACCGTGCTTTTGCCACAATCGTTCAACACCAATCATGTGCGGTTTCTAGGCCAAGGCATTCGCAGCCAGACCACCCGTGCCACCGACGCCGGCAGCCTTTACACCATCACGTTACAAAACAAAGTGCTCCCCGGCAGCGAGTACACTTTGGGTGTTGAATGGGAGTTGTCTGGCTGGAAGGTGGGCGAGAAGGGCACGCTGCTTGATTTTCGCGGTCCCCTGGTGCAAGGGAAAAACCAGCCGGAATCCCTGCGCGCGCAGTTGGATGCCGCCGGCGTGAATGAGCATCTGGATGACTTGGTGCGCGGTGAGACGGGCTGGCTGGTTATTAGTGATGATGCGCGCGCCAACCTGAAACTTACCACGCGTGGTGACGCCCAATCTGGCCTGGACCGGAAGGACGTCAACAATCTTCCCACGTGGGCCGCCAGCTTGGCCGCCGGCGCGCGTCAGGTTTGGTTCTACCCGCGGCCAGGGAATGCGTTGTCACTGGATGTCAGCAAGCTTCGCGATGCCGCGGTGGAGAAGACTTGGATCACCCGCGCGGACTTCACCAGTGTAGTCACCGAGGATGGCCAGATGATGACCCGGATGGTTCTGGAGGTGAATAACAATGGCAGCCAATTTCTCAGGATTACCTTGCCCGGCAAAGACCCGCGCGTGTTGTCTGTGTTGGTCGATCGCCAAGCCCGCCGACCGACCAAGGAAGGCGACCAGATTCTCGTGCCCCTTGAGCAATCCATCGACCTTAAGGATGCCGCCAACCTTTCCGGCGCCTTCACGGTGGAGGTCACCTACACCTGTCATGTTCAGTTTCCCCGGAAACGCGGTGAAGTGGAACTCGAATCGCCGAAATTCAGCGCCAAGCTCGACAGTGCGCGCTGGTGGCTCTATTTGCCCGCCAATCACACCTACGATGATTTCCGTGGCACGATGGATCCCACCACGCTGAAGCAGCAAATCCAGTCCCTGACGGCCCAGACCAAGAGGCAGGTCGATCAAGTCATTTTGGACAACACCGTCCTGTTTGAATCCGGGGAAAGGCAGGAGGACGAGGGGCAGTCGTTTGGTGACGGTCAATCCAGCGCGGGGAACAACTACACCAAGGGCCAGTATGAGCAGCAAAAGGAAGCCAACAAGCGCATTGCCATCGACAATCTCAAGGAACAGATCAAGAAGCTGGAACGAAACTTGGATGTGGGTAATCAGGCTGCGGCCAATCGCTACTCCAGCCAGGTCAAGCAATCCATCAACGATCTCCGTAGTCAGGTTGGGGGGAGGGGGCGTATGGCCCAGACGGATGACCAGCGATTCCTCAGTGAGATTGAGAAAAACTTCAATGAAAACTTGGAGGGTCGTCGTCGTGGTCAGCAGTTGGCGCAGGAGCAGACCGCAGCCAACACCTTCGCCTATTACAACAACGCCCCCAACAACGACGACCTCACCACTGCCAACCCGAACGGCTTCCCCCTCTCAGGCAACAATCGTGGGTTTGGCGCAGGAGGGCAACAAGGGCAGGGGAATATCCCTTCGCTATCTCAGGAAGTCACCAGCCGGCAGCAGGAGCAAATTGAAAAGATTGAGGATATCGCGGAAGCCATCGCCACCGGCCAAGTGACGCCCTTGCAAATCACACTGCCAGGTGAGGGCACTCTGCTTACTTTCAGCCAGCCGCTCCAGACCCAGACGGAGGAAGGCGGGGAGATGACTCAGGCCATGACCGTTCGGTTTCACAGCAGCAACGACCGCGAAACTCACTGGGTTTCGGTCATCCTCTGGGGCGTTCTCGCGCTGGCCATCCTCCACTTTCTGGTGACCCTCGGCCGGCTGGCTTTGCGCAGAGCTGCCCCGGCGACGGAGTAAACAAAAAAACAAGCCGCCCCAAGGGGGGCGGCTTCGTCGATCGGAAATTCCTGTCTCTCTATTTGTATCCCGAAACCACCGGGCCGGTGACGCCAAACGTCTTGGCATTGTCAGCTTTGGTGGCGTCACCCGTGGGTTGCCCCTTGTGCGAGATTTTTGGGTTGGAGAAGTACCCCACGCGCTGGTCGCCGCTCTTCGCGTAGGACATGATGCTACGGTATTTCTTGCCGTCCGAGCCTGTCCACCGGTGGCCGTGTGAGTAGGCATGCACGCCCTTGCCGGTTTGATCCCAGCAATGCATTGCGCCGAGGTTGTGGCCAATCTCATGCACAAAGGAGTAGTTGGAGATCGCAAACTTCTCATGCACCGTGCTGAAGGCGGCGGCGGGCGTGCCCTTCTCATTGGGCATCACCGCGCCCAGCCCGGCCGAGCCGCCGGAGTTGCCGCTCATCATCAGCACCACCAAGTCCGCCTTCTTTGCGTCACGCGCGGCCTTTACTGTGTCATCCGTGCGAACCTTGGTCAGGGCGTTTTGCAAGCTGCCATTGGAGTTGTAACCCGCCAGCAGAGCCGTTCCAGCCAGCCGCAAGGTGATGCCGACGCCGCTGGATTGGAAAGCCGAATTTGCATTGCCGATCGCCGCGCCGATATGGGATTTGATGCCCGCGTCACCACCCCGGGCACTTGCTGCTGGCGATGTGTAAAACACCAGCACATCGATGGTCGCGGATCCACCAGTCGGAGGAGCCGGGGGCGTGGGCTTCGGCGCGGGGGGAGTGGGAGCCGGAGGCGTGGGGGTAGGGGGAGCGGGTGTAGTCTTGGGTGGAGCCGGAGGCGTGGGAGGGGGCTTGGGCGGAGCCGGCGGGACTGGAGGCGCGGGAGGATTCGGGGTGGGTGTTGGGGGAGTGACGGGCACGACCGCAACAGGTTTTGTGGGGGCACCAGGAATCGGACCATTGATGACGGGACTAAGCGCCGGGGGCAACACTCCGCCGTTTCCACCTGAGCCCGGTGTTGTGGAAGGCCGGCCGGCGTTGGGTGTCAGGGGCCGTCCGGTATTGCTGGTGGAGGGCCGGGTGGCACCGGGAGGTGTGCTCGCGGGGAATGAGAACAGGCGGCGTCCGCGCAGGGAACGGCGCATGGCCCCGCCGGACTTCTTGGCCGCCGGGGCCGGGCTGGCGTTCGTCGAGGCTAGCTGCTGTGCGATCTGGATTGTCTCGCCATTCTCGCCCTTAAACGTGGCGGGTTGTCCGTTTACCTCCGCGGGTTTGCAAACCGTGTTCACCGACTCCGGATCCAGCTCCAAAAGGCAGTGGCCGTCCGGGGTCGGGGAAATCTGGTAAACCCGGCCATCCGCCATCGTAATCGTGCCCGAAACCTTTCGATCCCCGGCTTCTCCCAAGGCGGTGGAAAGCACCACTTTGCTCTCAGGCTCCTCTTCCAAGGCACCGGTGGCCACGGTGATATCCTCCATCGCCAAGCGGCTCTTCACTAGGACCGTGTACTCCTTGCCATCCAAAAGCTCCAGTTTTACCCGAGTCGAATCACCCGCAAGACCCACCATCGCCTCCTCACGGATTTTCACAAACTTGTGGCGCTTGGCCAAATCCCTCTCGGAAAACTCCCCCTCTGGGGCGGATTCATCAGAAAAAAGCTTCTGTGCGGCAGGCTTGTTGTCCGCCGATTCATCGGATTTCGAGCAACCCGCTAAACCCACGATGACCGCCAACATCAAACCAGCTGACCAAGGATTCTTCATCAAACTCTCACCTGCACTGAGGCCAAACGCCCGGCAAGTGTGCCGACTCTTCCGCAATCTGCCGTGGCTCGCAATCATTTTTTCGACTCATGACAGGCAGCTAAATGGCTTGAAAGCCACCCCCGCCCCACTAACATGGACGCGTGACCGGAAGGCCCAGTTACAACTTTTTTGCTCTGGTTTTTACCGTTTTCTTCACGGCTGCTGCGCCTGTTTCGTTTGATCGCGAAGTTCGGCCGATTCTCACAGCCAATTGCTATCAATGCCACGGGCCGGATGGCGAATCGCGCAAGGGGGATTTGCGGTTGGATGTGGAAGCTGAGGCGCGTCCGGCGCTCAAGGAGGTGTTGGCACGGATCACGCATGCCGATCCCGACGAGCGCATGCCGCCGGTCAAGAGTGGCAAAAAACTTTCGGCAACCGAGATTGCTACCCTGCGCCGTTGGATTGAGCAGGGCGC
>MDTE01025956.1_pt1 | contig 22907 bp, 19 predicted proteins | sample 811231 | NCBI WGS metagenome assembly MDTE01 (sample SAMN05326651, study PRJNA326480) | marine metagenome | isolation source: seawater | place: Indian Ocean: Red Sea | collected 2010 | reverse complement strand
CTTAATAATCCTCAACGGTTCTATTTTACCACGGTGTTAAGCGAATTCTGGGTGAAAGCTGCCAATGGTCTTGCCAGATCTACTTAACACTAGTCTTGCGGATAGCGTACAATCAAGGAAACTGTAGAAGATGCTTAGTATAATCTTTGGTAGTATTAATTTATCTGAACTCACCAATGTCCGCCCAGTGATTGCTTTAGTTTCGGGACCTTATTCACCTGCGTAACATGAACATCGTTGATAAGAGACGAGCAGCCGAACTCAGAGAGCTGACGAATGGCACTCCATCGATCACTCTAAATAGACGCGAGCAATGCGATCTTGAATTGCTTGCTAATGGCGCTTTCAGTCCCCTCGTTGGTTTTATGACTCAATTAGACTATAACCAGGTTGTACAGGAGGGGCGTCTTTACGATGGCTCTCTTTGGCCAATGCCTATTGTTCTTTCCATTTCTGACCAACTATCTGAACATATTAGTGTTGGTGATGTGGTTGCTCTTCGTGATGCTGAGGGTTTCATGCTGGCGGCTCTAAATGTCGGCGATCTATGGAAGCCTAATCGTATACTAGAGGCTGAGGCCGTTTATGGAACAACTTCTACCGAACATCCTGGCGTCAATGTAATCCTAGAGGCAATGCAGACGGTCTATATTGGAGGCAATATAGAAGTTTTAGAATTACCAACGCACTACGATTTTGAACTGCTTAGACATACACCGCATCAGCTTACACAAGAGTTTCATAAAAAAAATTGGAAATCAGTAGTAGCCTTCCAGACGTCACGGCCAATGCATCGTTTGCAGCGAGATTTAGTTTTGGAGGTTGCGCAGTCAGAGAATTCGCACGTTTTAATCCATCCTGTCGTAGGACAGACTAAGCCGGGTGACCTAGAGTATTACGCTCGGGTTTGTTGCTACCAAGCCATTTTAAAACATTTCCCTCAGAATATGGCTTTGTTATCGCTTTTGCCTCTTGCTATGCGGATGGCGGGTCCGCGTGAGGCGCTATGGCATGGACTAATCCATCGAAATTATGGGTGTGCAGCCTTTATCGTTGGGCCTGATGATAGTTCACCGCCAAGCATCGGAGGCAGTGATAAGTTTTACACTAAGTACGCTGCGCAAGACTATATTGCGAATTTTGGTGAAGAGCTAGGGATTGAAATGCTGCCCATTGAGGAGCGGAGCTACTCGTCCCGACATAGTACGTTTTTGCCGCTATCGGCGATGCAAAAAAATAAAGAAAAACCCACTAATTTCTCTGACCGCGATCTTAGGCAGGCTTTGTCGAACAATAGAACTATTCCTGATTGGTTCAGTTTTTCTGATGTTACAAGGTGTTTATCAACTGTTTATCCGTCATCAAATAGAGTCGGAATAACATTATTCTTTACAGGGTTTTCGGGGTCGGGAAAATCAACACTAGCGGGCATTATGAGGGCAAAGTTAATTGAGAATGGCCAACGCCCTGTAACACTTTTAGATGGTGATATCGTGCGTCGGAATTTATCTAGTGAGCTGGGGTTTTCTCGCGCACACCGTGATTTAAATATTCGCCGTATAGGATTTGTCGCAAACGAAATAAGTAAGAATGGGGGAATTGCTATTTGCGCCCCAATTGCTCCTTATAGAGCTATTCGACGTGAGATTCGAAGTGTAATTGAAGCTCGTGGCGTATTTATCGAGATATACCTTTCAACTCCTTTATTTGTATGCGAAGAGCGGGATCGGAAGGGTCTTTATGCAAAAGCTCGTGCTGGGCAAATTGCACATTTTACCGGAGTTAGCGACCCCTACGAACCGCCGGAACATGCCGAACTAGTTCTTGATACATCAAAACTGAAGCCCGCAGAGTGCTGTAAAGAAATCTTTGATTATTTGTATGATAGTGGGTTGGTTGATATGCCGAGCGAATCTGGATAACGGTAGAAGTTTTATCGAGAGTTTCTTGTTTTAGCGAGTACGATTTGTAGAAATTGGCCGGTGTAGGAGCTGGCTATAGAGGCTACTTCGTCTGGTGTGCCGCTAGCTACTAAATGACCGCCGCGTTGTCCTCCCTCTGGTCCTAGGTCAATTATCCAATCTGCAGTTTTTACTACATCCAAATTGTGTTCAATCACCACAATAGTGTTGCCTCGATTGCGCAGTCTGTGCAGTACTGCAAGCAACTGTTTAATGTCATGAAAGTGTAATCCAGTGGTTGGTTCATCGAGTATATATAGAGTGCGGCCAGTATCACGCCGAGATAGTTCTTTTGATAGTTTTATTCTTTGCGCCTCACCCCCAGATAAGGTTGTGGCGCTTTGTCCAAGCTGGATGTAACCTAGCCCAACGTCAGTTAGTGTATCAAGTTTTTTGCTTATTGCTGGTATTGCTCGGAAAAAATCGGAAGCTTCAGCTATAGTCATACTAAGAACATCATTTATTGCCTTTCCTTTGTATCTAATTTCAAGAGTCTCGCGGTTGTAGCGCGAACCCTTACATGAATCACAGGGTACATATATATCTGGAAGAAAGTGCATTTCAACTTTGATTAGACCATCACCCTGGCAGATTTCACATCGACCACCTTTGACATTAAAAGAAAATCTTCCTGGCTTGTAGCCTCGAACTCTTGATTCCTGGGTAGCAGCAAATAGCTCTCTAATCGGGGTAAATAAGCCAGTATAAGTAGCAGGATTTGAGCGGGGAGTTCTACCGATTGGACTCTGATCAATGTCGATAATTTTGTCAAAATGCTCAATTCCCTCGATCCGATCATAATTCGGATGCCGATGGCTTACTTTTGATCGTCTACGAGCTAGCGCAGGAAAAATAGTATTGTTGACAAGAGTGGACTTACCAGACCCCGACACGCCAGTTACACAAGTAAAAAGTCCAACAGGTATCTGCACATCAATATGTTGTAGATTATTACCGCAAGCTCCATAAACAGATAAAACCTTTTGTGGGTCACAATCAAATCGCTTTTCTGGCATCTCGATCTGAAGATTGCCACAAAGATAACGGCCAGTCAGCGAAGTAGGGTGAGCTATAATCTCTTTTGGTGTTCCCGCAACTACAATTTCTCCACCAAACGCGCCAGCACCAGGCCCCAAATCGACGATATAGTCAGCTGATTGAATTGCTTCTTCATCGTGCTCAACAACTACAACTGTATTCCCCAAATCACGCAATTGACATAAAGTTTTTAAAAGTCGGGCATTGTCTCTTTGATGAAGGCCGATAGATGGTTCGTCGAGGATATACATTACGCCTACAAGGCCCGAGCCAATTTGAGACGCCAGTCGAATCCTCTGGCCCTCGCCACCGGAAAGCGTATCAGCAGAACGATCAAGCGTTAAATATTCAAGACCTACGTTGACCAAAAATTGGAGTCGATCTGCAATCTCTTTTACAATTCGTTTAGCTATCTCACCCTCTTTCCCAGGTAGAGAGAGCTGTTTAAAGAATGTCAACGAGTCCTCTACAGGCTTCGCGACAATTTCATGCAGTGACAATTCATCAATAAAGACATTACGTGATTCAAGTCGTAATCGACTTCCACTACAGAGACTACACGACTGATTATTGATGTGGCGTGATAATTCTTCTCGGATCACATTCGACTCAGATTCGCGATAACGTCTTTCCATGCTTGGTATAACGCCCTCAAACGCATGTTCGCGCCGACGGGGTCGTCGCCGATGAGCCCGCGGATAAGTAAACAAAATCTTTTCTTTACCGCTACCGTACAAAATTATCTTTTGTATCTTTGCTGGCAGGTCTTTGAATGGCATATCTACCGAAAAACTATAATGCTCAGACAGACAATGTAGTAAATTGAAATAGAATGCGTTGCGGCGATCCCACCCATTTACTGCGCCAGAAGCTAGACTTAAGTTTTCATCTTGGATGATGCTTTTAGGATCAAAAAATTGCTTGATACCTAATCCGTCGCAGTCCGGACAAGCCCCAGCAGGATTATTGAATGAAAACAGTCTTGGTTCGAGCTCATTAAGGCTATAGCCACAATGCGGGCATGCGTAGCGAGCAGAGAAAGTGATTTCTTCGCCTATATCATCGCTGGATTTAGAAAGGATTTGCACTAAAACAACGTCGTTGCCTAGATCGAGAGCTGTTTCAAATGATTCGGCGAGCCGTTGTGTGTTGCTGGGCTCAACGACTATTCTGTCGACGACTACCTCAATATTATGTTTCTTATTTTTGTCAAGTTGTGGAATCTCGTCTAGCTCATAGACAGTGCCATCAATACGAGAGCGGATGTAGCCTTGTGTGTACAGCCCTTGAAGAAGTTGTTGGTGTTCACCCTTTCGGTCTTGAACCACTGGTGCAAGTAATAATAGTCGTGATTCTTTTGGTAGAGTCATTACTCGATCGACCATTTCGCTAATCGAGCTGGCGGCCAATCGTTTCCCATGCTCTGGGCATCTCGGCTCACCTACCCTTGCGAATAAGAGGCGAAGATAATCATATATTTCAGTGACAGTCCCAACGGTCGATCTTGGATTGTGAGAGCTCGATTTTTGCTCGATACTTATTGCAGGGGATAGACCTTCAATTAAGTCAACGTCAGGCTTTTCCATGAGCGACAAAAACTGGCGAGCATATGCAGATAATGATTCAACATAGCGACGTTGCCCTTCAGCATATATGGTGTCAAACGCCAGGGAAGATTTTCCTGATCCTGATATACCAGTGATTACGATAAAGTGATCCCTAGGTAAGTCAAGGTCTATATCCTTTAGGTTGTGCGTGCGTGCACCTCGAATATGGATCTGCTGCATTGCTCAAACTAGTCTCGTGCCAAAACTGCTAATATTACGGTTTGGCGTGCTCACGAATCAAAAACTTTTTCGATCCGTTACTTAGCATTACGTACTGCTGAGCGTATTCTAGGCTAGTGGTGAGCATATATGGGGCCCAAGATGGGCTATTTAAATAGGATAGAGCAGTGTGAAACTTTTCAATTCTAGTTTTGGTTTAAGGTATAAAAGGTTTAGCTCGGCTAGTCATAATAGCCCAATGAATTCAATAGAGAGACGAACAACAACTGCCTTATCATCAATACTTTGCTTCCGAATGCTCGGGTTATTTCTTATTCTACCGGTGCTTGCTCTCTATACTGATAACATGTCGGGAGCAACACCGCTGACGATTGGTCTGGCGCTAGGTATATATGGGCTGACTCAGGCTGTTCTGCAATTACCATTTGGTTTTCTATCAGATAAATTTGGTAGGAAACGATTGATAGTTATTGGTCTGATATTGTTTGCTCTCGGTAGCATCGTTGCGGCTATGGCTAGTTCAATTGAGTTTGTCATTCTCGGCCGAGCACTTCAGGGGTCTGGTGCTATCGCTGCTGTTACCTTGGCTTTGTTAGCTGACGTTACACGAGAGAATCAGAGAACGAAAGCAGTAGCGCTAATGGGAATGTCAATCGGCTTTTCCTTTGTGCTAGCCCTCATATTAGGACCGATATTGGATGCATGGATTGGGCTTCCAGGCATTTTCTGGAGTACCGCGTTTCTGGCGCTAGCGGCGATACCAGTGGTGATTTGGCTGGTCCCGACTGTCAGTGTATCTCATATGCGAGTGATTAGTAGTGGATCACCCTCGAATTTTCTTAGAACCATAGAAGGCAGACAGTTGCTTGCACTTAATTGCGGAATTTTCGTGACGCATATGATGATAACTGCATTTTTTGTTGCAGTTCCATTATATTTATTGGAAAACTACTCCCTTCCAATTGATGCACACTGGCAAGTATATGTTCCGGTCTTAGCTGCTGCTGTTTTGGGTGTGTTACCTCTGTTAGCCCTTAGTATGTCACGAGGTAAAGTATTTCTAGCCCTTCGCACTGGTATTGGTATCTTATTGTTATCGCCGATAGTTCTATCTGTTGGAGACGCTAATTTCGGATTGTTTTTATTCGGATTATGGTTGTTCTTTTTAGCTTTTACTCTTTTAGAGGCATTGATGCCTTCTCTTGTTACGCGATTGGCGCCAAGCTCAGCTAAAGGGTCTTACATTGGTGTCTTCAACACATTTCAGTTTATGGGCACGTTTATTGGCGGTGTTATAGGTGGATGGATTTTTGGCATTAATGGAGGGGACGGCGTATTTATGTTTGGCACTGTTGCAGTTTTGGGATTATTCATATTGTTCTTAGTTTCCCCAGTCCCGCAGCTACTAGAAAGTGTCACGATTACTCTGAAAAAGGCTCCAATTGGGGATTTTTCGCGCTTAATGGAAAGGTTTCGTGATCTCCCCGGCGTGCATGACGTTATTCTTTTGCCGGAAGAGTATATTGTGTACTTGAAAGTGGATCCAAAGCGCTTTAATAATGACAGTACAGCGGACATTATTGGGCTAGACTAACGCTTCGTTAGTGGGCCCGTTGTTCGTCATACGGCAAAGCGGAGAACAGGAGGTTAAAGATGGCTAGAGGTGTAAATAAAGTGATTTTAGTGGGCAATCTAGGGGCTGATCCCGAGGTTCGTTATACGGCCAATGGTGATGCTGTGAGTACCATTAGTGTTGCAACAAATCGTTCATATAAAAGAAAGGACTCGGACGAGTGGACTCAGGAGACTGAATGGCATCGGGTTGTAGTTTTTGGCCGAAGCGCGGAAGCCATTTCGCAGTATTTGACAAAGGGTCGCGAGGTGTATGTAGAGGGTCGTTTGCGTACCAATAAATACGAGGACAAGGATGGAATTGAGCGATGGTCTACCGAAATTGTTGCGAATGATGTTCAATTTCTTGGTGGACGTGGAGATGAGTCAGGAGCTAATTTTGGGGAGCCCCCGATTAAGGCTAGCAAGGCTAGTAACCCGAAAGGCCAGGATAGTGATTTGGATGACGACATTCCGTTTTAGCCGATGGCGTTGCGATAGAAAAAGTAGAACATTTGCCGACGTTCAAAGTTTTGTTAACTATATCGATAGTGTATGACTGCTTCCTTGCGTTCCAAGGAATAACATTTAGCAGGCTAATTTATATTTATTTTATTGTTTATAATTTTGAGTAATACATCTTGCTTTCCAACCACCTCGCCGTCGCTACGCACTGTCGCGATGCCGGCTGATGCAAATGCGAATGGCGATATTTTTGGAGGTTGGTTGATGTCACAAATGGACCTTGCTGGTGGTTCACATGCTTATCAGGAGGCTAAGGGTCGTGCAGTGACCGTTGCAGTAGATGCAATGACTTTTCATTTGCCGGTTCAGATTGGCGATCTTGTAAGTTGTTATTGTGAGACGTTAAGGCTTGGGAAGACTTCAATGGTCGTAAAGGTTGAAACATGGGTTCAGAGACGATCTAATGGTCGGCACGAGAAGGTAACAGAGGGGATTTTTACTTTTGTGGCTATAGATTCGAATGGACGGCCTCGTCCAATTGAACTATCTGGAGAATGATGTATTTTGGTAACTAAGGCGTCAGGAACTGATTCGTTTTTGAGCCTGGTAGAGCAACTAGATATAGATCAGCATAACCCGCCTGTACATACATGGCACCCAGAGTATTGCGGTGAAATTGATATCCGTATTCATCGCAATGGAACATGGTCATACCATGATTCTCCTATTGGTCGTCATCGTTTGGTTCGTCTGTTATCGACTGTTTTGCGACTCGACTCTGATGGAGAGTATTATCTCGTTACTCCGACTGAGAAGTTGCGCGTGAATGTTGATGATGCACCATTTGTTGCTATTGAAATGGAAGTGCATGGTAGTGGCGAAGAGCAGAGCCTGGTCTTTAGGACAAATGTTGAGGATGTTGTTGCCGCTGGCATTGATCATCCTATCCGCATTAGCGAAAACCAGGAGACCGGCGAGCCTTCACCCTATATTATGATTCGCCATGGTCTTGAAGCGATCATTAGCCGATCTGTATTCTATGAGCTCGTCAACTTGGCTGTTCAGAAGAAGTATGATCAAGAAATAGTATTAGGCGTTTGGAGTAGACATATATTCTTTCAGTTGGGGTTAGCGTAATCTTATGTTGCTGATAGCGAGCGAGGTATTTGAATAGACTCATTATGCATACAATAGCATAGGTACTAGATGAAGATATTTTACTAGATCATATACGGCTTAACCCCTGCTCGAGATCTTGAATGATATCCTCTACATCTTCGATGCCTACTGATAAGCGTACCAATCCGTCAGTCAACCCACGGCGGCGTCTGTCTTGAGGGGGGACATCGACATGTGTCATACTTGCAGGGTGCGTTATCATGGTCTCTACGCTTCCTAGACTTTCAGCTAGCCCGCATAGTTGCACGCTATTCATGAGCTTTTTCCCGGCCTCAGTCCCATCATTTAGTTCAAATGTAATCATGCCGCTAAATCCAGTCATTTGCTCCGTAGCAATTTTGTGTTGGGGGTGAGATTCAAGCCCCGGATATAAAACCATTGATACTTTTGGATGAGATTGTAAGAATTGAGCTACTTGCATAGCTGCGGTCTCGTGTTGTCGCATCCTTAAGTGGAGCGTCTTTAAGCCGCTCAAGTTGAGCCAGCAATCAAACGGGCTAGAAACCGCGCCGATTGTTTTTTGGATATATTTCATTTTTTGATATATCGAATCACTATTAGTAGCCAGCACACCACCAATTATTTGGTTATGGCCTGACAAATACTTTGTAGTGCTATGCATTACTATATCTGCACCGAATTCAAGGGGGCGCAGAAAAACAGGTGTTGCAAAAGTGGAATCAACGCCCAATAGTATTTCATTAGTCTGCGCTATTGCTACCATTGCATTTATATCGGTTATCTTAAGCAAAGGATTGGTTGGCGTTTCTATCCACAATAGCCGGGTATTGTTTTTTAGGGCAGATTTGACGGATGCAATATCAGTTGTATCCACGTAGGTGAACTCTATTCCATAAGCGGAGAGAACGTTATCAAAATGTCGTGTTACACCACCATAGACATCATCGCCACACACTACATGATCACCTGCTTTCAGAAGCTTAAGGCAAGCGTCGACTGCCGCCATACCGCTAGCGAAACTAACCGCATACTTCGCATTTTCAATTGCTGCGAGATTATTCTCTAGAATCTGACGTGTCGGGTTTGATGATCGTGTGTAGTCAAATCCTTTATCTTGACCAACACCTGGCAAAACATAGGTAGCCGTTTCATATATTGGCGGCACGATGGATCCTGTAGTAGGATCGGGATGTATTCCAGAGCGAACAACCTTAGTGTCAAACTTCAAATCTATATCTCCTTTAGTTCGGGCTATTAGTCGTCCCCATTGTCCGAGTATTCCGTTCCGTAATGAATTCTAGTACGTCAATTTTATTGATTATTCCCAAAATCACCCCACCATCTACCACTACCGCAACATTGTTTTGCTCAAAAATACGTTGTACTTGATCCAGTGTTTGGTCAGGGTGTATTTGGCCGTCCAGAGGTCTTGCGATATCGATGGCTGAGTGCTTCAGTGTATATTCTCCACCAGCTACAGCCCGCAGAATATCAAGCTCTTCTATCATTCTTAGGTCTTTTTGTCCATTGATTACAGGCATTTGAGAAATTCCAAGAGACGCCATCCGAGCAATTACATCTTCTAAAGTTTCATCTGGAGATGCAAGCAAAACCGGTCGAGTATGAAAGTTGAGCAGATCTCGAACAGTGCCTAATCGTGAGTCGGGTGAAAAATAGCCCATGTCACGCATCCACTCGTCGTCAAATACTTTGCTGATATATCGATCACCAGAATCACACACAATAGCGACAACAATCTTTCCCGGGCCGAGTTTGCGTGCTTCTTCAAGGGCGCCAACAAACACGGTTCCGGTAGACCCACCTGCAAATATTCCTTCTTTTCGGGCTAGTCTACGAGCCATCAAAAACGAGTCTCTGTCTGATACGTTGACCACTTCATCTACAACAGAGAAATCAAGGGTACCCACCATAAAATCATGACCAATTCCCTCAACTCGATACAGCGAAGGCTCGCTCCATTGGCCCACTTCAAAAGCTTCTTTATAAATACTTCCATAAGGATCTGGACCAATTACACGCAATTCTCGACCGACGTCTCCCGCTTTCTCCTTGAGGTATTTTCCCGCGCCAGAGATTGTTCCACCCGTACCTAGTCCTGCTACAAAAGCATCGATCTTGCCGTCGGTTGCGTCCCAAATCTCAGGACCCGTTGTCAAGTAATGCGCCTCGGGGTTGTGCATGTTGTAATACTGATCTGTATAAAATGCACCGTTTGTAGCTGATGCTACTTTCTTAGCTACCTGCACATAGTTGTCTGGATGATGATGGTCAAGGTCAGTGGGAGTAACAATTACTTCTGCGCCATAGGCTTTTAACATATCAATTTTTTCCTGACTCATTTTGTCTGGAATAGTAAAGACACATCTGTAGCCTTTTACCGCCGCTGCCATGGCAAGGCCAAGGCCAGTATTCCCCGATGTGCTTTCTACTATAGTGCCGCCAGGCTTCAGTAGACCTAATTCTTCAGCTCGTTTAACCATGTTGATAGCCATTCTGTCCTTTACCGATCCAGTTGGGTTCAACGTTTCCATCTTGGCAAAAATAGTTGCCATGCCTGGTTCAACTATATTATTGAGTCGTACGAGTGGTGTCTCACCCACTAATTCTAGAACACTGCTATAAAATTTCATTAATCAGAATTCCAATAAATCCGGGCAGCTAATCGCTGCCAGACGACACACTAAATTCTGCGATAGATGCAACTCCAGTTATCGCCTGAGTTATATCTTCGTCATCTGTAAAATATCCAGGAGCAAAACGCACAGTTCCATTGCGTTCTAATGTACCTTGGTCTTTATGCACAATTGGGGCGCAATGGAGTCCTGGTCTTACGCAGATACCGTAGTCGGCATCAAGCATTGCAGCCGCTTGCTCCGCTGGCAGATTCCCGATATTGATTGATAAGGTTGATACGCGTGGATCATTATGCGATGGGCCATAACAGATAACTTCAGGGATCGATTTAAATGAATCGATTAATCGCGTTGTTGCTATGAGTTCAGTTTCGTGGATATGCTTCACTGCTGCATGACATAGTTCTCGGTGGGAATCCGATGAAATATTTTGCGCTCGCCCAGTCTCAGCAAACCATTTTTGGGCTGCATTAAGTCCTGCAATGCCTGGTATAGAAACCGTGCCTGCCTCCAAACGATATGGATATTCATCTGGATGGAACGGCGAAACTGAATTCACCCCAGTGCCTCCTGTTTTTATCTGCTTGATTTCGACGTGATCAGCCACAATCATTCCGCCAACGCCCATCGGCCCGAATAGACCCTTATGTCCAGTATAGACAAGGATATCAATGCACCACATATCCATTTCTATCGGTAAAACACCAGCAGTTTGACAAGTATCAACTATAAAAATAGCATTGGACTCGCGAACAATTTCACCAATAGCTCTGATATCTTGTAAAGAGCCAATCACGTTTGAGCCATGATTAACAACTACAACGCGTGTATTACTTTGAAGGCTTTTCCGGATATCGTCGGGGTTAACATAGCCGAGTGAATCTGCAGGGATGCGGGTAACAAAAACACCATTGTCACGCTCCATATGATTAGCGGGGCGTAGCACTGCATTATGCTCCATCCGTGTGATAATCATGTGGTCCCCCGGCTCTAGTAAGCCCAATAGTGCGGTATTCATAGAATCCGTCGCATTAATAGAAAACGTTACTCGATTTGGATTTCCAGCATAGCCAAAGAACTCAGCTAGCAGTCTTCGAGTTTCTACAATCATGGATTCTGCTTCGACGGCTAACTGATGTCCTGAACGTCCTGGATTTACACCATGGGTACGGAAAAATTCGTCCATAAATTTATAGACATTTTCCGGCTTAGGCAGAGTTGTTGCCGCATTATCAAAATAGAAATTCTCTTTCATATCAAATGCTTGATTTATGGAGCAAAAATCATAAATAAATTGCTGGTAAATTTCATTGTCTGATTAATAGGCGGGGACAGCTTAATATTTAATTTGACGACTTGACGATCGTCAATTCTTATCATTCTAGACATCAATAGACCCTCCGTTAATGGCTGAGGAGATGGTGCTCCCGACCCTAGTAGTATTACGTCTTCGAGATACTACAAATGTCTCGTCGTTAAACCACATGCCATTGTGTTTTTGGAGGATTTTAGCTGTGGATTCAAGATATGCCCCTGAAGTAATAATCGGCTCTAAGCGTTCATCCTCAATCTGTGAAACATATATCGATGCATTCCAGGCTGCGAATAACGTCGATGTTCCGATACTCTCCGCAATTTCGCTCGGGAGGGTGTGCATTTCGTACCGTAGTATGGATTTGTTATCGGACCCAGCGTTAAAGTTATAGTTAGCTGCTGACCGACCCAAAATGTCTTTAAGGACTTTAAGTAATGCGTGTCGATTATCTGTAAAGGGGTTCTCTTCTGGCCAAATCTCGCGAACGAGCTCAAGACCGGGATCTTGCCCGTAAGATTGAACGGACAGCATACGACCTCCGGGAGACAAAGCTCGAACTAGTGGTGCCAGGACTTTTTTTACCTTGAATGTAGCATCCATTCTGGCCCGCCATGGTTGCGCGGCTAATATCAGATCATAATTGCCTTCTACTTGTCCTCGACGCGGGATTACTGAGTCTAGCAAGAACCGATTATCCTCACGAAAAATGACTAGAACAGATGGACGTACATACAGGGGGTTAGCTGTTTTTGAGCTTGCCCGAACCTCCCAGCCATTAACTAAAATGTCATCTATTGCTCTTAACTGCTCGCCGTATTCTTGAGCAGATCCGCCTTGTAGGGATAGCTCATGCCAATTTAGGGCAGCAGCGGAAGTAACATCGCTTGGCATAAGCCAGGGGGCCTCTGTGTAATAGAGGTTTGTTAGCACAATAACGCTCGAAGGATGTTCGATAAAACGGTCAGGCAATTTTTCTAGAGAGAGTCGCACATCTTCAAGGCTTATCTCTTTTGCTACCACAAAGAAAGGTATAGTTGGAAATCGCCTATGCATCGTACGCAGCAAGTAGCTCAACACGGAGCCATCACCGAGTCCTGCATCGAAGAGACGCAAGGCAGGTGGGTTAGGATGCACGTGACTTAATTCATGGGCTGCGCGCTCCCCGATCTTCCATTTTTCATTGCATGTATTAACGAACGCTAAATATTTTTGACGATGGTCATAGAAACGAAAATGCCGCTTCTGCGTTGGTCTCGTATGAGTTATAAGGTGGGGTACATCAGCTAGTCGAGAGTTAGTTCGGATTGTACTACCAGCATAATTGATATTACTATTTGCGGAAATGTAACTGCGTATTTTCTGGGCGGTGTTAACTGTTACATTTCTCCCTGCGCGAAGCCTGCTACATAGCTTCCCGTCGTTAACACACTGTCGACCAAATGTTGATTCAGCGGTGTTGGTTGATTTACAGAAATGTTCAATTTCTAGTAGTAATTGGGTAACTGGGTGAACGTTTTCGTTTGACTTGCGATTGTTAGTCGCAGAGGAGATCTTTTGAATATTTTCAGACATAGTCATTTCCATACCAGACGCGTTGTTACAATACGTCATCGTAGTAGACTATGCAAATATTCCGCTGTTTTTTTGTTAAGATTTAGAATGGGCAAAAAACCACTTCTAAGCATAAAGAGCACTTAAAATAAGGATAATTGAATAGTAAATTAGGGTTACAAAATGGGCATTTGCCCATCTCTTGCTTTTGATAGTGCTAGAAATGGGAAAAACCCCACTGGCGCGAATCAACATTAACTGGCTATGGCGGGTACGATGCTCAATTGAGCATATATCGGTCTTTGTGTGTCGTTTGGTAGCCATAGAGTATGGTTTAGCAATCAACTTAGAGATCGGAATGGTCTTTCGTGAGGCGTCATAATTGGATTTAGAGAAACAAACTCTTCGGGATCCTATCCAGCTTATGGTTGGTTGCCTATATACTCGGAGTTACCGCACGGGATTGCTAGTGACGAGGAACGGTTTCAGGCCATATCTCTGAAAGGCGATTAGAGCTGGCGCTGCTGTGATAATGAAAAGATCTGTAGGAATACAATGGCAAATATAGAGACACTTAGAAGAATTCTCGGAGAGACAAGGGTGATTGCGGTAGTGGGGCTATCAGCAAATTGGTGGCGTCCCAGTTATTTTGCGGCCAAATACTTGCAAGATCACGGTTATCGCATTATTCCCGTTAATCCTAACTATGAGCGGATTCTGGGTGAAACCTGCTTTCCATCTCTGGAAGTGATTGAAGAGGTTGTAGATGTGGTGGATGTTTTTCAGCGCTCCGAAGTGACACCGGATATTGCGTCAAGTGCCGTCAGTATTGGTGCACGTGTATTATGGCTGCAACTAGGAGTGATAAATACAGAAGCGGCTTCTATAGCAACCGCTGGTGGGCTGGATGTGGTTATGGATCGATGCATGAAGATTGAACATGGCAGGCTTCTCGGAGGCCTTGGTCTCTTCGGTGTCGCTACTGGGGTTATCTCAAGCAAGCGACCGAAATGGCTTACCTACTAGGTTTTTAAGATGGCTGATCGACAATTTGGCTTTGAGACTTTATGCCTTCATGCCGGACAGTTGCCTGACATGTCTACTTCATCTCGAGCCGCTCCTATCTATCAGACCGCTTCTTATGTTTTCGATGACGCGGATCATGCGGCAAGTCTTTTTAATTTACAAACGTTTGGAAACGTATATTCGCGGATGATGAATCCGACGAACGCAGTGCTAGAAGAACGTTTAGCGACTTTAGAGGGTGGCCGGGCAGCATTAGTTGTGGGGTCGGGTATGGCTGCTCAGATGGTCACATTGCTTACTCTGTTGCAGGCTGGAGATGAATTAGTTTCATCAAGCACGCTCTATGGCGGCACCTACTCTCAGTTCGATTATGGTTTTAGTCGGTTAGGGATTAAAACACATTTTGTTGATCCGGACGATCCACAGAACTTTAAGGACGCAATAACCGGTCAGACCAAAGCGTTGTATGCTGAAATTATCGGAAACCCTTTAAATAATGTTCTAGACATTTCTGCAGTAGCGAAGATAGCTCATGATGCTGGTCTGCCGCTTGTTATCGATAGCACTTTTGCGACACCTTATCTCTGTCGCCCAATTGAGCATGGTGCGGATATTGTTGTTCATTCGATTACTAAGTGGATCGGAGGACATGGAACTTCGATAGGAGGTGCAATCATCGAGTCAGGGACCTTTCCTTGGGATAATGGAAATTTTCCGAGCATGACCGAACCTTCTAAGGGATATCATGGCATCCGTTTTTTTGAGACATTCGGAAGTTTTGGTTTTACCATGAAAGCGCGTATGGAGACTCTTAGAACTATGGGGCCCGCCCTAAGCCCGTTCAACGCATTTCTTTTTTTGCAGGGTATTGAGACGCTTCCTATACGCATGCAGCGTCACTGCGAAAATACTTTAGCTGTGGCAGAGTATTTAGCTGAACATCCATCAGTGACGTGGGTAAAGTATGCAGGTCTTAGTGATAGTTGCTACCATCACCTAGCACACAAATTCTTGCCAAATGGTGCGGGAGGGGTTCTGACATTTGGTATATCAGGTGGCCAGGAAGCCGGTATCCGGTTTATAGAGGGGGCACAGTTCCTGAGTCATCTTGCAAATGTTGGGGACGCAAAGACTCTAGTTATTCATCCAGCATCTACTACACATCGTCAGCTAGATGAAAAGGCGCAGATAACAGCAGGGGTCACGCCTGACATGATTAGGATGTCGGTGGGGCTCGAGACTCTTGAGGATATCCTATGGGATGTCGAACAAGCTTTGGATAAGTCTCAGGCTTAGTGTGTTAGTAGCAAAGTTGGTTATGCGGGCGAGGAAGATTCATGGACTGCTGCCATTACTATCGTTCGACTGAGTCTGGAGACCATCTTTTCTCAATAGATCTTAGTCGAATCCGATTTGGGCCCGGCTCGTTGAATGAATTGGCCTGGGAGATAAATGGTACTGGGGCCAGAAGCATCGGTTTATTTACTGACTCCACTGTTAAGAACCTTGAGTTGTTTGATGTAGCGGTAAGATCTCTACAGAGCGCGGGCGTCGAAATCCACATTTACGATGAAGTGTGTATTGAACCCACAGATGGATCGTTCGAAGACGCAAGTCGATTTGCAATGGAGCAACGCGTTGATGGATTCATATCGATAGGGGGAGGGTCTGTAATTGATACTTGCAAGGCGGCTAATCTTTTCAGTACATACCCCGCAGCATTCCAGACGTACGTAAATGCGCCTCTTGGTGATGGTCAGGCCATTCCAGGACCGCTCAAGCCTCACATTGCTTGCCCTACCACCTGTGGTACCGGAAGTGAATGTACAGGTATCGCAGTCTTTGACTTCGCACGTGCGAGTAGCAAGACTGGCATTATGTCGCGACACTTGTTGCCGGATAAGGCCATCATTGATCCACGTTGGACTCATTCATTGCCGAGACAAGTAGTAGCGGCAACAGGTTTTGATGCGATTAGTCATGCATTAGAGTCATTCACGGCACGTCCATATCATACTCGCGCGCGACCACAGTCTCCAGAATTTAGGCCTATGACTCAGGGCGCAAACCCGTGGAGCGATCTTCTTTGCTCGGAGGCTCTTAGGCTAGCTGGGCAGAATCTTGTGCGGGCTGTAAACGACGCTGATGATTTTAAGGCTAGAGGCGCAATGATGTATGCTGCTACCTTGTCGGGAGCAGCCTTTGGAAACGCTGGATGTCATCTACCGCATGCGATGTCATATCCTATTTCCGCGTTGGTTAGGAATCACCCTCCTAAAGGTTATTCTCAGGAAACTCCGATGTGTCCACATGGGGTCTCAGTGATTCTGAATGCGCCAGCAGCATATGAGTTTACCTGTAAGTCAACTCCTGAACGTCATTTAGAGGGTGCTAGTCTGCTTGGTGCTCAAGCTAAAGATATTCGACTGAATGAGGCTGGCACTCTGCTTTCGGAACACTTGTTAAATATGATGCAACAGACAGGAATGCCTAATGGCATAAAAGACATCGGATTCAAGAGTAGCGATATAGATGACTTGGTAGTTGGGGCGTTGGCTCAGGAGCGTTTGTTATCTGTGTCACCACGTAAAGTGTCAGAACAAGCACTGAAAGACATCTATACACGGGCCCTAGAATATTGGTAGCCTTGCAGACGGCAGCAATTACTCTGCTGGTGGGGCAAGTATCCGCCCAAGTGGCTTGCCTCCCACCAGATGCATATGCAAATGAAATACCTCCTGATTACCGTGTTCGCCACAGTTTACTATTAATCGATAGCCCTTATCAGCGATACCTGTTTGATTCGCGATCTTCTTTGCAATAACAATCATATGCCCCAATATCGCCTCGTCATCAGAACTGACGTCGTTAATTGTTGGAATAATCTTATTTGGGACAATAAGAATATGGATTGGTGCTTGTGGATTGATGTCTTGGAATGCAGTTACGTGCTCATCTTGAAACACGATATCAGCAGGAATTTCCTTTTTTACGATTTTGCTGAATAATGTATCGGCTGTCATATGGGTGAATACCTCTTATATAACTATATGTAAGATGTTTAATTGCGTGAAATTCTGATAATTTCGGCAGTCTACACTGAGACCCTGTAAAATTATAATTACTAATATTCTACTTTGAGTGAGGAGAAGATACAGATGTCATTTAAGGCGTTTAGGATACATCAGGGCGAGCAGGGTGTTTCTTCAGGTTTTGAGATGATGAATATCGATGACCTTAGCGCAGGTGAGGTTGATATTCGCGTCCAATATTCGGGAATCAATTACAAGGACGCCCTCGCCGCTACCGGCAAAGGCCAAATACTTCGCGCGCCATCACTCAATGGGGGTATTGATCTGGCGGGCGAGGTGGTCGCATCTAGAAGCGACCGATTTGCCGTTGGAGATAAAGTTATGTCTTGCGGAGCCGGACTTTCAGAAACAGCAGATGGTGGGTTTTCAGAATATACAAGGGTTGAGGCGGAATCTTTGTCGCTGATTCCGGATGGTCTAACAGGCAAGGAGTCAATGTCTATCGGTACGGCTGGATTTACCGCAGCGCTTGCACTTGTAAAAATGGAGCTTAATGGTCAAGAGCCAGGAATGGGTCCCATCGTGGTTACTGGTGCAACGGGTGGTGTGGGTAGTTTTGCTATCGATTTATTGTCAAAAAGAAAGTATGAGATTGTTGCACTAACTGGCAAAAAAGATTGTGCAGAATATTTATCGAGTATAGGAGCAGCTGAGATCGTCGATAGACACTCAGTTGTAAAAGGAGGCCGACCTTTAGAAAGGGGGCAGTGGGGTGGCGCTGTCGATAATGTTGGAGGCCCTACGCTAGCTTGGATTACTCGAACAGTAAAACATTGGGGTAACATTGCTAGTATTGGATTGGCTGGCGGGGTATCTTTAGAGACTACAGTCATGCCGTTCATACTTCGGGGCGTATCATTACACGGGATAAACTCCAACGTGCCGCGTAAGTTACGAGAGGCAACATGGCAACGCTTGGCTAGTGATTTAAAGCCGCAGCACATAAATGAAATAGTCCGGCAAACTATAAATTTTGATGATCTGCCAGGCGCATTCAATCAGTATATAGAGGGGCGAGTTATTGGGCGAACTGTAGTCAAAATTGGGGAGTAGGATTTTTGTCCAGTCGACGATCTTTGCCTCCACCGCGTAGCTCCTATAAATACTGGAGATTATTGACCACACGATGGTCTGATAATGATATATACGGACATGTAAATAACGCTGCCTACTACACGTACATTGACTCTGTGGTTAACGCTTATTTGCTAGAGGAGAGAGTTTTAGGTATATCGCAGGGAAGCATAGTTGGGCTTGTTGTCGAATCACATTGTGAGTTTTTCGATGCAATCGCCTATCCTTGCCTAGTAGAGCTTGGGTTAAGAGTGCAAAATATAGGTAGGACCAGTGTTCTTTATGACGTAGGCATATTTGCTGAAGATCAAGAGCAAGTATCTGCTGTTGGTGGGTTCACCCATGTTTTTGTTGACAGAGCGACAAGAAAGCCAGTTACTATACCGTTGCAGGCGAGGTCCAGCTTAAAGAAATTATTAGAGTGAGAGGGGTCTAAATTCAACGACTAAACGCGATCTATGAAGTATCCAGATAGTTCAAAATTCCGTAATTCATCTGTGAAGGCCGTAACTTTGCTTGGTATGTCAGGTTCGGGAAAGACGACCCTTGCGAGTAAGTTGCCTAGGGATCGTTGGTTTCACTACTCGGGTGATTATCGTATAGGAACGCGCTATCTAGACGAGCCTATTCTTGATAATGTGAAGAGGGAGGCAATGAAAGTGCCGTTTCTTGCAGATCTTCTCCGAACTGATTCCATTTATCTTTGTCACAATATAACAATAAGTAACTTAGCGCCAATTGCTTCTTTTCTTGGTATGATCGGTAATCCTGACCGAAATGGCTTATCTGTCGAAGAGTTCAAGCGGAGGCAGGAGTTGCATCGAGAGGCGGAGGTCTCGGCGATGTATGATGTACGAGAGTTTATCGTTAAAGCGCGTGATACCTACGGATATCCATATTTTATCAACGATGCTGGAGGTAGCTTGTGTGAGCTGAATGAGTCAAGTGTGATTCAACAGCTAGCAGAGGACACACTAATCGTGTATCTCAAGCCATCAGACATGCTCTTAGATCAGATAGTGGAGAGGTCATTACTTAATCCAAAGCCCATGTATTATCAGAATCAGTTTCTGGATAATGTGATGCCACAGTATCTTAAAGAGCAGGGTTTAGAATCTCCTCTAGAAATTGTACCAGATCAATTTTTTGCCTGGATGTTTCCTAGGCTCGTTGAGCATCGCCTGCCTCTTTATCAAGCAATTGCTGACCAATATGGAGTAGTTGTTGAAGCTGACAAAATTGATGATATTAAAGATGAAGATGATTTTGTTGAGCTAGTTTGTGAATCGCTGCCTTAGTTATGCCTCTTGTTGCTAACACTGCTCTCCCGAGTTATAAGCGCTTTCAAAGAGAAGGTGGAGACGTTGTGAGCCTCGAGAAGGGTATTCAGTTAAGTGACCGTGGCCTGCATGTAGGATTAATGAATATGATGCCGGACGCAGCCCTCGAACCAACAGAACGTCAGTTTATTCGACTGTTAGGGCGTACATCTTCTACTTCTCCAATATTTGTTTATCCTTTTTGTCCTCATGAGATTATACGTGGGCCCGGTGCGCAACAACATATTAGTCAATATTACTTTAGTTTTAACGATCTTCAAGATTCGGGATTAGATGCTCTAATCATTAGCGGTGCTAACCCCGAGTTTGCCAATATAGTTGCGGAGAGCTTTTGGGAGCCACTTTGTAAGGTACTTGATTGGGCGAAGAATAATATCAGTTCAACCTTGTGCGCATGCCTTGCTAGTCACGCAGCGATGTTGCATTTTTATGGGATTGAGCGCATTCCGCTTTCCGAGAAGTGCTGGGGCGTATTTCAGCATAAGGTGACACTGCCTCATCCTATAGTCAAAGATATGAAAAGTCCTTTTGATGTTCCCCATTCTCGGTGGAACAAAATAAGCAGACAGCAAATGGAGGATGTCGGTATTCGTGTCCTTGCGGAGAGCTCAACTGCAGGAGTGCATCTTGCTACAAGCCCCGATGGCTGTCGGTTTATTTTTTTTCAAGGGCATCCAGAGTATGATCATAATAGTCTGCTTAAAGAGTATAAGAGAGAAGTAAATCGCTTTATAGCAGAAGAGCGTGATGATTATCCTCAAGTTCCAGCCAACTATTTCTCAGAGTCTGATATTGATGTATTGTCATCTTACGAGCGGGCAGCCAGAGTAGAAAGCCAGAAAAAAGATTCGCGAATCGCAGAATTTCCTGAGGATAGCTTATACGTTAATAACACCTGGCGGTCTGCAGGAGAGGTAGTGTTTGGTAACTGGTTGACGTTAGTCAATCGTATAACGGGAACCGACCGTAAGGCGCAATTCAATGACGACGCGCTACCCGAAGATCCACTTTCTGGCATCGTCTAGACATAGTGACTATTGGCATATACTGTTACGCATTCTTGACATAGTCTGTTCATATTAGTAGTGTGCGCTTGGTCGAGCCAAATTGATGGTCAGTTTGAGATAAGCTTACTGACCTACTAAAACGACCGTTAGCAATGACTCCGTTTTAGTTTCATAGTAGTTTAGGCATTATATCGTGTTGTTCTTATCGAAAATTTTCACGGCAGTGTAAAACATGGGAGCTACTGGTGTCTAAAGCAACATTACATACTTTGCTTAAGGATAAAGATTGGTTGATTGCGGATGGTGCTACTGGTACGAATTATTTTGCAAATGGGCTACAGGCAGGTGACGCTCCAGAGTTATGGAATATTGATTATCCAGATCGCGTGGCGTCCTTGCATCACGATTTTATCGCGAGCGGCGCCGATATTATTTTGACAAACAGCTTCGGCGGTTCAAGTAGTCGCTTGAAATTACACGGCTCAGAAGATCGTGTAGTTGAGTTAAATCAAGCTGCGGCTGGGATTGCCAGGCGAGAAGCTGATAGTGTAGATCGACCTATAATCGTAGCAGGATCAATTGGGCCCACAGGTGACCTGATTGAGCCACTTGGTGAACTTTCAACCGAAGATGCAGTAAATATTTTTGCGCAACAGGCAAACGCACTCGCAGAAGCGGGTGTCGATGTCATTTGGCTTGAGACTATGTCTTCGTCAGAGGAGCTAATCGCCGCAGGTGTCGGTTCCAGCAAGACAGGTCTTCCGGTAGTTGCAACTATGACATTTGATACGAAAGGTAGAACGATGATGGGCCTTTCACCGGAGCAGCTAATCGATATATATCGAGCAAATATGTCCGATACGATTGCCTACGGTGCTAATTGTGGTGTCGGCGCATCAGATTTGGTTGGTACGATGCTTGCTATGCGGGCTTATTCTACAGATGACGAGATACTAGTGGCTAAGAGTAACTGCGGCATTCCTCAGTTTGTAGATGGTGAAATTATCTATGATGGTACTCCAGAATTGATGGCCGAGTATGCCTGCTTGGTTAGGGACATTGGTGTCAGAATTATTGGTGGGTGTTGTGGGACTACCCCAGAGCATATACGCGCGATGCGTTCTACGCTGGAAAGCAGGCCTGCGGAGCCACCTCCGGATGTTGAAAAATTAGTCAGACTTCTAGGGCCGCTTTCAGAGGGAGCTGAAAAATTCTATAACGCTAATAATCAAATTTCTGATGGCAATGGAAAAAGAGTTAATGAGAGTCGGCGTCGTAGGCGTAACTAGCACTTCGAGCTTACAGAGAGTATCCTGCTAATGTGAAACATTTATTTATTGCAGACCCTCTAGAAAATATTAAGGTTGACAAGGATACTTCCTATTTTTTGATGGTCGCGGCCTATAGTCGTGGCCATGAAGTCTATTTTGCTAATTCGTCAGAGCTAGCTGCAGATCATAACCAAGTTACCGGATGTCTCCAGCGCGTCCACATTGATTCGAATCGCGGCAAGTTTTTTTCTCTCGAGAAAGGCAAGCGCCAGTCTTTAGGTGATATGGACGTCATCTGGCTTCGGACCGATCCGCCGGTTAATCGAGCTTATTTCTATACGACCTTATTACTAGATCTAGTACCACATAATGTTCAGATAATTAATAGACCATCAACTATTCGCGACTGGAATGAAAAGCTAATTGCGTTACAGTACCCAAATTTGACTCCACGGACGCTTGTATCGCGAGATTTAAGGCTAATCCGTAAGTTTTCTGAACAGTTTTCTCGGGTAACAATTAAACCAATCGACGGACACGGCGGGCTAGGGATTATATTTGCAAGTAGTAATGAT
>MDTE01141907.1_pt1 | contig 22910 bp, 14 predicted proteins | sample 811231 | NCBI WGS metagenome assembly MDTE01 (sample SAMN05326651, study PRJNA326480) | marine metagenome | isolation source: seawater | place: Indian Ocean: Red Sea | collected 2010 | reverse complement strand
GTGCATGAGATTACATCGCGAAATTCGACACCGGGATGATGATTTCGTTCCTACGCACGAGCGGGTTGGTGAACGGATCGTTGTACTGCGCCAACGCCGCGTTTCCGCTCGTCTCCAAACCGTCGCGCGCCGCGCACTTGCGCAGCTCGGCCTCCACTTCTCGCGCCGATTCTTCCGTCGCCACGCCCGAAAACTTTTTCGCGACGAAAATACCACCCTTTTCCTCCTGTAAAACAACCTTTTCGTTCGTGCTCGCCGGGAGCGCGTCCATCGATTCGCCGCTCACGACGAATTGCATCGTGTTTTCCTTTGTAAACACCGGCGTCGTCATCTCCATCTTCGTCCCCGTCGCGTTCGCCTGGCCGAAGATGTACCCGGCGAGGGAATTAAACGCCTGTCCCGCCACCTCACCGTCCATCTTCGTCGGCGCCGACGTCTTCATCTCCTCGACGTTCACGCCCGGCCCCGTCGACGCGACGAGATACGGTTCGTATCTGCGCACCTCGTAATCGCGTCGCTTCTTCAATACCACGTACCCGGGCGTGTCTAATTCCGGCGTCTGCGTGAAATCAAAAATCTGTTTCAACACCTCCGCCACGCCCTCGGGACTCAGATGTCTCTGATTCTCGATAGAATCCCACGTGTCCACGTGTGTCCGCACGCGCTTGCTCTCCGGATCGACGCCCATGATGGACGTCCCCGTGAACGTCAATCTCGGTCTCCACGCGAATGGAAACGCGGGCACCGCCATCGTCATCGTCCACCGCGTCGTGATCTCCCACGGCCCGCTCTTTCGAATGTCGTGCATGACGTATTCGGGAGAAAACACCCGTCGAAGCATCTGAATATTAAACGCGTACCCGGCGAACGAGTCGTACTTGGTGAGCGGATCCTCGAACGAGACGTCCCGCGCGTACAGCGACGCGTCGATCCCGCGCGCGTCGAACAGGTGCGTCAAATCCTCCGCCAACGCCTCGCACAGCGCCGTCGCCTCCTCCGGCGTCATCCCACGCCCCGACGACACCTCCTCCTCCTCCTCCTCCTCCGTCGACGACGACGACGACGACGCGCGCACCGTCGTCGTCATCATCATCCGTCTCTGCCCTCTCTCCCGCCTCGCACCGCCCCTTCTCGCCGTCGTCGTCGTCGCCACCACCACCGACGCCGCCCTCCCTCGCGTCGTCGCCGTCATCATCATCCTCGACGTCGTCCCGGTCGTTCGCGCGCGATCACTCGTCGTCGCGCGCGTTCGGAAATGTCGAGGTCATCCGCGTCGAGGTCATCGTCATCGTCATCGTCATCGAGCCCACTGGGTCGTGGGTAGACGTAGAAACGAGGCACCCCTACTCTTTACCGTTCATGACTCACCGTTTCGTATATCACGAACGATGCATGCATGATGCATGACGACGCGCGTCAGTCGGTGACGCGCGGGCGGACGGGGATGGTGCGTTCGCGATCGTGTGCGAGCGAGCGCGATGTGTGCGGATTCGCGCGCGCGCGTTCGTTCGCGCGCGCGCGCGGTGTGCACGATGACGACGCGACCGATGACGCGAATGACGACGCGATGCGCGCGACGATGCGAATGATGACGACGACGACGACGACGGCCTCGGTGCGCGCGATGCGGGCGAACGATGGACGCGCGATGTTTCGAACGCGAGGAATGGGTGCGCCGACGACGACGGGGGAGGAGACGAGACGCGAGGCGATGCGACGAAAGTTGATGGTGACGACGGCGGAGGGTGGCGAATTCCGAGACGAGGGCGAGACGGAGGGCGACGGCGACGGCGACGGCGACGCGATGGCGGTGAGAGGCGAGTCGCGGGGGGTGCATCGCGCGCCGGAATTCGTGCGACGACCGCGGGATGCGTCGGGACGACCGCGAGCGATGGGAGAGGGGGAGGACGTGCACAGAATATCCGCCGCGGCGGACGCGCGCCGATTCGATCCGTCGTCGCTTCTCGTCGACGACGCGGGCGCGGGGGCGCTCAGAGGCGAGTTTGCGAAACAGTTTTGGGCGCTGAAGAGGAACTTGATGGATTGCGTCGTCATGGTTCGACACGGATCTTTTTATAACATGTTCGACGTGGACGCGGACGCGGGGATGGCGGTGGGATTGCGACTGACGGGGAACAACGGCGGGTTCATGCGCAAGGTGGGATGTCGAGCCGAATCGTTCGATGAGTGGGCGACGCGTCTGTTGGCGAGCGGGCGAACGGTGGCGAGGGTGGAACAGATGGAGGACACGGCCAAGGCGAGCGGGAAGAGCGGGGCGGTGATTCGACGCGAGTGTTGTGAAATCTTGACGCCGGCGTTGGATCGAGGCCTCGCGAAGAACGAACTCTCCAATTATTTCATCACCATCGCCGAAGCTCGAGACGGAAGCGATCGACTCGGCGTGAGCGCGGTCGACGGACAATCGGGACACATCGCCATCGCTTCGGTGTCACGACGAGATTTGTACACCGTGCTCGTGCACGTCGAACCGAAAGAAGTCGTGATTTCAGAGACGCTCGGAGACGACGCTCGGAAAGTGTTGGTGACGTACGGCAGAGAAGACGGCGGCGCGAACGATTGTGTGCTTCGAATCTTGGAGCGCAGTGGGGTCGCACTTCCGTCCATCACTCGATCCAACGTCTTGAACGCCATTAAAACTTTCAAAGAGGGTAGCGGGCCGATGTCGGAAATCATCGAACGCGCGTCCGAGCTCGAGTTACAATCCGTCGGTTACGCCATGCGCCATCTCGCGTGGTGCGGCGTGTGCGAAGACGTCTTCGTGAAGGTGCAATTCACGAATCTCATGCCGGAGAGCGGTGAAACAACGCGCACGATGGAAACCGAGAGGAATCCATCCGCGTTTGCGCTTTCGCGCGACGTCTCGTACATGAAACTCGACGGCGAAGCGGTCAAATGTCTCCACATTCTGACCGGTGACACCGGAAAGCTCACGGGGTCGCTCTTCGAATTTCTCAACCAGACGCTGACGCCCTCTGGACGCCGCCGATTGCGCCAATGGCTCGTGAAACCGTTACGCGAAGTCGAAGTCATCCAAGCGCGACTCGACGTGGTGGAAGAATTTTCCCAAGATCACTTCAAGCTTCAAACGTTTCGAACGGCGCTCAAGAGAATCAAGCTCGATTACGAACGTCTCTTCACCAAGTCATGTCGCTTAGCCATCAAGTGTTCAAAAGTGTACAACATCGTGCGATTCAATCAGTCGCTTCCCTCCGGGGTGGACGAAATGGGCCTGAACGAACTCTCGCCGAAAGGCGCGAGCACGCTCGAAGAGATTTTGCTGGACGCCGTGAACATGATGAGTTTTTGGGAGATGCATAAACGTGAGCTCGTTCACTTCACGCAGCTCTTGGATACGTTGATCGGTATTTGCGACGTCGTGAACGTGATCAGTGATCTCGCTCCGCGCAACGTCTCCATCGCTCGCTTGTGCCAGGATTTAGATGGCGTACGTCCGTTTCTCTGTGAGTTGCGCTCATCGCTCGTCGTCACACCGAATGGAAAGAAGACGTACGTCGTCACTCCGTCCGTCGACTTTTTCCAAGAGTACGGTGAGTTCGCGCGCCAAGCCATCGCCGAGCGAAACCAAGATCCGGCTCTGAAACGCGCGGCGGAGCGACATCGCAAGGAACTTCGACAAATTTACATACCGCTCAGTGACGACGAAGACGACGCCGACGTTGAAAACGATGCTTCGGATCGCGCTGATTTAGCCGCTGCCGACGCGTTCACGGAGGTCATGCTCGCGTTTCGAGAAGAGATTCCACGCTTCGAACGCGTCGTCAGCGCGATGTGCGACTTGGACGTGTTGCAAGGCTTCGCGACGACGTGCGCGTCCTCTCGCGGCGCCGTCGGGTTCGTTCGACCAATGTTTTCACCGCAGGAATCGAAAAATCTCGAAATAAGTAAGAGCTGGCATCCGTTGCTCAAGCCGAGCATCGTGGACGACGACAAAGGAGTGACGCACGATTGCGGCATCATCGACAACGACGTGTCCATGGCGACACCGTTCACGTTGCTCACCGGCCCGAACATGTCTGGAAAATCGTCCCTTCTTCGTCAAATCGCGCTCACTTTCATCATGGCTCAGTGCGGATGTTACGTCCCGGCGCGCGAGTGCGACATCAGTGTCGCGGACGCCGTCATGACGCGCATCGGCGGAGACGACAACTTGGCGAACGGTATCAGCACGTTTCTCTCCGAGATGCAAGGGTCGTCTAAGATTATGCAAGATTTGACGTCATCTACGCTCGTCATTCTCGACGAGCTCGGACGAGGAACTTCGACGCTTGACGGATACGCCATCGCGTACGCTGTGTCGCGCGAACTCATCGCCGGCGCGGCCAAGCCTCGCGTCTTCTTCGCCACGCACTACCACGAACTCGCGAACGACTTGGCTCGCGACCCGGAGACTGGAAAGTCTTTCATCGCGCGTCACATCGGCGTCAGTTCCTTGCGCCCGGGTTCGATTCGCATGAAGTTCAAACTGGAGACCGGTCCGGCGCCGCTCGGTTCGTGCGCTCTGCACATCGCTCGTCTCGCGGGCTTCCCTCCTGGCATTCTCACTCGCGCCGCGCACGTCGCGCAGACGGTCAATTTCAAGACGAAACCCGCCGCGAACGGCGACGTCTCCGCCTTTGTGCCACCGAAACCTCTCCTCTCCACCGACGAGCACCTCTGCCTCTCGGCGCTGGTCACCGACGCCGCCGTCGTCGGAGACTTTGAATCCCTGGGGGACGGCGTCGCGTGGTGTAAACAGTTTTACGCCCTCTGGCTCAAGTGTCGCGACGTCGCAAATCAGCGTCGCGAACGCTGAAGACGCCGTCGAATCACACGCACGGCCCATACGCCGCGCGCTCTCTCGAAACGTTTCCTTTGTAAAAAATGCTCAACCGACATGACGTCACTTGACGCGCGTTCGATGTCTCTCTCGCGCGCCGCACCCGCGCCCGCGCCCGCGCGATCGGCGCCTGAACACCGTCGCGGCGTCGCGCGTGGTCTCACGAGACGTGCCCCTCTCGCGCGCGCGTCGAGCGACGACGGTGACGCCTCGAGCATCTCTCCCGTGGATTTGCGCGTGTTGCAGGAACGCATGGAGACGATTCGCGCGCGAGAGGCGTCGCTCGAAGTGTTACGAATTCTTGTCTTGGACGCGTCGGTGCCGAAACAGGTGTTGCCGTTGCAGTTCGACGGCGATAATCCCGCGCGCGAGCTCAACGCGGGAACGCGACTGGGCGAAAACGTAGGACTCGGAGACGCGTTCGGAATGTTGGGACAGGCGCCGTCGAACGGGCAGATTTTACCGAACGGAGTGGAGGTGGTGGTGACGCGATTGATGACGAAACCGTCGGGGGAGGCGCTCGTCGAACTCACGGCGTCGCGGCGGTTTAAGATTATCGGCTCGCCGTTTGAAGACGAAAACGGAGTGCCGAGCGCGCGCGTCGAGTGGATCGACGAGAGTGAGGGTGCGGGCGAACAGATGGTGCAAGGTTCAACGACCTCAGAAGGTGAGACTGTGGACCCGTCGTCGTGCGACGACGAAGCCAAAGCGCTCGCGATGGAACTTCCGGGACTCGTCGACGAGTGGCGTGCGCTCGTCATCTCTCGCAAACGAGAGCGTCAACCCGACCAACTCAAACTCATCATGTCCCATCTTGGACCGATGCCATCGATCGACCGCCCCGCGGAGCTCGCGTGTTGGGTCGCCGGGCTCATCAATCCGATTCCCGCGCTCGGCGTCGCGTACGAGATTCGACCCGCGCTCTTGTGTTCGCCCACCGTCGGCGACATGATTCGCGTATCGCACCGCGGCATCTCGCTCTCCATCGAGAATTTACGCAATTCTCCACAAGTGTAACGACAATGTATCCCTCCTCGCGCCGATTTTCCCGCGTCTTTGAGTCGTCGCGCGCGCCTTTTCTCGTCGCGCGCGTCTTCGCCGACGCCACAGGCTGACTCTCCCACTCGAAGATGTCTCGCGGTTCCGGCGCCGGTTACGATCGGCACATCACCGTCTTCTCGCCCGAGGGACGATTGTACCAAGTTGGTGCGTGCGCGCGCGCGCGTCGCGACCGACCCGCGCTCGACGACGTCGACGAACGACGATAATAATCGGAATCAATCCGAAAGAGATCCTCGGCGACTGACCGCTCCTCATCGACGTTCGCGCGCGCAGAGTACGCGTTCAAGGCGATCAAATCCGTCGGGATCACGTCCATCGGCGTCAGAGGGAAGGATTCCGTGTGCGTGGTGACGCAGAAGAAGATTCCGGTGCGTACGACGCGGTGCGCGAGAGATCGGTTCGACTCGCGGAGACTCTCTCGACTCGCGAACGCGTCGAGATGTGCGCAGTCGCGAACCGACGCGGTGTGTGCGCGCGCTGACGTGTGTGTGTGTGTGCGTCAATGCAGGATAAACTCATCGATGCGTCGGACGTGACGCACATGTATAAGATTACGAAACACGTGGGCATGTGCGCGACGGGCAAAGGACCGGACATTCGGGACATCGTGCAAAAAGCGCGGAAAAAAGCGGCGGATTTCAAGCAAAGCTACGGGTACGAGATCCCCGTGGATGTGTTGGCGAACATACTCGCGGATGAGTTCCAGGTGTACACGCAACACGCGTACATGCGCCCGCTCGCGGTGATGGTGATGTTGGTGGCCATCGACGACGAGCGCGGACCAAGTCTGTTCAAGTGCGATCCGGCCGGATACTACGTCGGGTACAGCGCGACGAGCGCGGGACCGAAGGAGGTTGAAGCGGTGAACTTCTTGGAGAAGAAGGTGAAGAGCGGATCAGTTTTCGATGTGAATGAGACGACGCAACTCGCCATCAGCACGCTTCAACACGTGCTCGGCGAAGAGGTCAAGGCGAGCGAATTAGAGGTGGCCATCGTGACGGCGGATAACCGTGCGTTCCGAGTCATCAGCGAAGCTCAGGTGGAAGAGCACTTGACGGCGATTTCCGAGAGAGACTGATTAGCGTTCGTAATTGTAAAGATAGCTTTTTCCACGACCAATCTGCGCTGCGTTCCCGTCGTCCCGCGACGCGGTGTGTGCGATGACGGCATTTAATCTCGTCGATTTAAAAGTACGATTGCAAAGTCGACATCTACGCGTTAAATGTCTTCCTCGTCACTCACTTCGTCCGAATCTAATTTTTCAATCGCGCTCTTGATGGAGTTGACGTCGGCGTTCGAGGGACGCAAATCCAGAGCGATGCTAAAGTTGATCATCGCCTTCTCTTGGAGTCCGAGCTTTTTGTAGATGCGACCCATCAAGAAGAATACGCTCGCCTCCTTCGGCGCGATCTCTTGAAGCGTCTGGAGTTCCTCCAACGCCTGATCGTAGTTTTCTTCGCTCATCAACACCGCGGCCATTTCGTAGCGCGCCAACGGATTCTTTTCGTCAAGCGCGATGGCTTGCGAAAGCAAAGTCATCGCGTCCGAGTTCTCGCCCAACGCGTGCTTCGCCATGCCCGCGTAACAAAACAGCACGCTTGATTTCGAATTGATGTTCAACGCGTACCTGAAATGATACTCGCTCATCACGTACTTTTCCTGACGATAGTACACCGTGCCGAGCCCGTACCAGGCGTTGTAGTGCCTAGAATCTAATCTTAACGCCGCGCGGTAACAGTTCATGCTCTTCTCAAAATCTTCGTTGGCAAAGTACTCGTGTCCACTCAGCGTGTGCGCGTACGTGTACTTTGGATCGAGTTGAATGGCGCGTTGGAAAAATTTCAATGCCAACTCGTGTTCCTTTTGCAGGGAGAAACAATTACCGAGCACGCACCACGTCTGCGGCGCGAGTCTGTCGATGCCTTGGACTTCCTGTGCCAAATTAGAGAGTTTCACCTCCTCTTTCAAGTGCCATAGCACGGTGGAGTACACGTCGAGTCCTTCCAATCGGTGCGGATCCGCCGCGCGCGCTTCCTCGAAATATCTCGCGGCGTTCGGGTAATCCACCATCTCGGCGTGCGCCTTGGCGACAGCGCACAAGACGTACGCCGTGTCGTACTGCGCGCGAGTCAATTGCTCAAACGATCGAAGCGCGTCTTCGCATCGATACATGGCGAGGTGCCTCAATCCCTCGGCGAGCGGTCGAAGCGCTTTGAACGCCAAAACCGTCCCTTCCGCGGTGCGCGCCGCGAACGAAGGTTGCCAGCTCCACGTCCCTTGGTCGCGATGATCGTCGTAGTGGCCGGTGTCGTACGACGCCTCGCCGTCTTCGGGAACTCGACTGAGATGCGCGCCGTCGTCATCCGGCGACGCTCCGACGTGCTGCATTCGCGCGGCTTGTATGCGCGAGCTTCGTCGGACAGCCGTCGACGCTGGATCATCGCTGAACAATCGTTCAGACACCTTGCGAAGTTTCCCTTCGTCCTCGAATTTACGTCTCTCCCCGAAGAGTCCGCGCGCCACCGTCGTCGTGCCGCCGGTGTCTCTCGCGCTTCGCTGTTGCGCCGTGCTCGCGCGAGTCGCGCGCTGCGCAACGGACGTCGGCGGCGCCCTCCCTCCCCCGACTTTTTGCGGTGGCGCCGGCGCGCCGGCGATCGAGCTTGGTGACGGCGTGACGAAGGCACCGCCGACGGAATCCGCGCCGCCGTCGCGGTTCGCGTCGCCCACCGCCGGCGTTTGTAAATCCGTCGCGTCCCAACCTTCGCCCATCGCCGTCGTTCGATCGCTCGCGCCGGTGCTCGGATGCACCGCGTGTTCGCGCAGCGAAAAAATCCCGGGCGTGCTCATCGCACTCTCACCGCCGCGAGTCGCCGTTCGCGGCGGCGACGGTGGCGGTAATCCTCTCCCTCGCGTCGCCGACGCCTCGACGCGCGGCGGCTTGTGCGACACGAGATTAATCCCGCTCGCCGCCAACGACGGATACATGGCCGAGATGCTCTCGTCTCTCGTCGCCGACGCCAATGCCTTGGCCTCCGCGTCCGCGCCGAGCGCACATAAACCCTCGTACGCGCACCACATCAACGGATCCGCCGTGAGCGCTCTGGTAAACCGCGCCACCGCCGCCGCGCGCCGTCCCGTCTCCTTACAAATCAACCCGAGCAAATACTCTCCCGCCGCGCCTCCGCACGCCAACTCCTCCTCCTCACGCGCGCTCGGTCGTCGTCTCGACCCGTACCCTCCCCCGAACGCCCGTCCACCGTCCGCCGTCTCCGCGCGAAGCGCCGACTCCGCCTCGGCCAATTTCCCCAAATCGTAACACGCCTTGGCGAACAGATACCTCGCCGCCGGCGTCGTCAACCGCGTCCCCAACAACCCACACACCGCGCTCTCCCGTCCCAACAGATACAAACACTTGGCCGATAACAACGCGTTCGCATCGCTGTCCCGGTGCGCGCGCAACCGCTCGGCGAGAAACGCCGCGTTCTCCACGCAGTGCGCCTCCAGGTTCTCCCGCACCGCCTCGCTCAGCGTCGCCTCCAGCGCATCGTCCGCCGTGAACGTCCCGCGTCCATCCCCATCGCTCGTCGTCGTCGTCTCGCGCGTCGGCGACGACATGCGCGCGCGCGCGTCGACGATCGGTCCCACCGACAGCTCGAACGATTTGATTTGATTTCAAAGATGAATGCGAACGCGTCGACGCGACCGCGACGCGCGCGAGACGCCGTCCGTCGTCGTCGAGTCCGTCGTCGTCGAGTTCCTCGTCGTCGTCGCCTTTGAGCGCGAGTCGAGAGACGCGGTCGAACGCGACGCGCTCGAATGTGACGCGATGGATGAGCGCGAGTGAATGAATGAATGAAATGACGCGAATGACGCGAATGACGCGAAGAGACGCGAATACGCGAAGAATGCACGGCTAGTACTCGTCTAAGATTCGAACGAGATCACCGTCTCGAACGATGCCGTCGGTGAGAACGGAGGCGTAGACGCCGAAGTATGACCCGCGCTCGCGAAGGGTCGTGGGTTCGCGATCGAAGACGCGCGCGCGGAGCGACGGGAACGCCTCGCGCACGGCGACGTCCGGACGAATCTCGTCGACGGACGCCGATGGATCGTCGTACCGCGGACGAACGCTCGGACACCGAATGGTGGGTTCGTTGACGCGAATGATGACGTCGTCGCCGAGTCGAAGACGACGGCCGCACCAGTCGAATTCGTCAAAGGGGAGAAGGGGCGTCGGTCGGCGGTCGGCGTCGGCGTCGGCGTCTTCTTCGTCGTCGACGGGGACGGATTCGACGACCAAGTTTGGCCGAAACCGAAGCGCGAACGTCTCCAACGATTCATCCGTGTCGAGATTCTCCGTCAACCTCGCGTACACGCGCTCGATCGACGGCGCGGTGTTGATGTGTAGCACGTGTTCGTTCGGTTTCCCGCCCACGTTTGCGAATGAAAATCCCTCGGCGCGCGTCAACCGAGGCGGATATTCCGCCTCCGCCGTCTCCAACCGTTCCCCGAAAAATCGTTCCATCCTCCGTCGTCCCTCTTCATCCACCTCGTAATCGTCCACTCGCACCAATTCCTCCCCCGTCGCCGCGTCCACGACCACCAGTCCTCTCTCGCCGACGCCTCGCGCCTCCACCCTCGACATGGACGGGTCGGTGATCAATTGATGAAACAGGTGTTTATGTCCGTGATGTCCCGGGTCTCTCCCCGTCGTCGTCGTCAACACGCGCGCGGCTTTTTCTCCTTCATCTTTTGCCGTCGTCGTCCACCACTCGTCCGCCTTCTCTCGTCGCATGAGCGCGAACGCGCGGTCTCCCGGGACGCCGAAACCTCTCGCGAGCGTCGCCTCGTCGAGTCGATGTCCCCGCGCGCCTTTGAGCGGGTACGCGTAGACGTCGCGCACGCGACCGACGACGCGGGATGAAGAAGAATTCGACGCGCGCGGGTGCGCGTCGAGGGAGGCGACGAGGGCGCGCATCGCGGTGGGGAGGTCGTCGGGGCGAGGACTGGGGATCGGGGACGGTGGAGGAGACGAAGAGACAAAAAAGAGGAGAGACGAAGAGACGAAGAGACGAAGAGATGCGCGTTGATTTCGATGCGCGCGCGTGGCTACGTCACTATTACGTCTTCGGCGCGGAAGAACCGATGGGTGGGCGTCCGGTGGGGTCCGGACGAACGCGATCGGCGGCGGCGGCGCTGAGATGGGCGAAGGGGTCGAGGGCGACGGGCGAACGCGGAGGCGTTCGGGCGGGCGGCGAGCGCGGCGCGCCGCGCATGGGAACGCCGAGCGTCGGTTGATTCGGCGAACGGACGGCGTCGTCGACGAACATCGGGTTCGTGTGCGTGACGGATGAAGTGGATCTCGGACCGGAGGGTGGAATCGTCACGGGCGCGGAGACGGAGGCGCCGAACGGATTCGGCGAGGAGACGGGGACGGAGGAGGGACCGGAGGCGCTCGTGACAGTCGTCGACGGTAATACGTCGCCGAAAGGATTGGTCGTCATCGTAGGTGTCGTCGTCGTCGTCGTCGTCGTCGTCGTCGTCGTCGTCGTCGTCTGTGCGTTCGTCATCGTTTGCGTCGGCGGTGACGACGTCGACGGTTGCGTGCCGTCTAAATCGCTCAGTAAACTTTCAATAGTGTGTTTCGGCTCGACGTTCGAGCGCGGCGCGATGAGCGCTCGCGCCTCGGCGTCTCCGGAAGCCGCTCGAGCCAAGAGATCGTATCGCGCGATTTCGCCCGTCAACTCGTCGTTCAGTCTGATGGCGCTCGTCAACAGCGCCTCGTCGGTGGCGTTGGAGATGAGTTCGACCAAACGCGGTTGCATCGCGCGACACTGTTCCACGAGTTCGTTGGCCAACGTGCTCGGGGTCGGCGGGCGAAGCGCGATGCACCCATCGAGCACTTGTGAGAACACCTTGAGCGAATTCGATGCGATCGCTATGTCGCCCTTCAGCTTCTCCACGTCCTCGGTCGTGTACGTCGTCGACGCGCTCGGTTGGTGCGGCGGCGTCGATCGCCGCGCCTCATCCGCCATTCTTTCGCTCTCGCGAATCGCGCGTTGCAAATCACCATCCTCGGCCGACGCGTTCGGCGGCATCGCGCTGAGATGCGGTGCGTTCACGGGGGCGGCGCTCGTGGGCGCGCGACCCGCGTGCGCGCCCAGCGCGCGTTCCTCCGCCTCGGTCTCCGCCAGCGCCGCCGCGATGGCCGCTTTGTCCTCGGCCGAGATGTCGTCTCTCACTCGCCAATCACTCGTCTCCGCCGGTCGCGCGGCCTCTCTCCACGTCGCCCCGGACGCCGCGGGTCGCGCCGCGTCGCCGCTCGCAACCGCCGCCCTCGCCTCGGAAAATTTATACCCGCGCATTCGCAACTGATGATACGCGTTCGCATACGCCGGTTCGTGTCGCAGATGCGACGCCCACTCCTCTATCATCGTCAACACCGCGTCTCGCACGTCTAAACTCGGCGCCTTTTCGCACAATTTCACCATGGCGTCCGGCACCTCCTTCGCCGCGCACATCGAGTGAAACTTTCCGCCGCAATTCTTCATGCACATCTCCAGCGCGAACAGCGCCGCCGTCGCCGTCATCGGATCGCGTCTCGAATCCTGAATCTTCAATTTCAACGCCTTGACCGCATCCTTCCCGTGCGCGACGAAATCACCGTTGACGACGTCGCACAGTCGAAGATTGAGCTCCAACCGTCCGCCTTCATCCGCGCGTCCGTGCCTCGCGCATATCTGCGCGCGACGTCCGGTCAGTCATCGAACGCGCCCACCGCACATCACCGCGTCCACCACCGACTCGCGTCCGCGTCTCTCCCCCCCCGCGCGCCCACGCGTCGGAATCATTCGCCACCGCATTCCCAATGCACATTCGCGTCCCGCGCGTCCCACGCGTCCCGCGCGCGCCGTGAACCCCTCGTCGCGTCATCGCGTCGCCCACGCACGTGATCCACGAACCGATACGCCAACCGGTCGCTCTTATCGCGCTGAAACATCCCGCGCGGACGTCCCACGCGCGCGAATGTGTCGATTCGACCCACGGGCCCATTCGTGTGACGAGACGGGTCGTCCCATGTGTCTGGGTGTCCATGTGGGCGGGACATTCGGGACGACATTTCGCGTCGGTCGCGTCGTGGATTCGGTGAAAAAGGCGATAAAGGGGGAAAGGTGCGCGAAACGTGCGTCGTTCGTGACTCGGTGGTGGACGGTGGACGGCGATGGCGTGGGGACGGTGGCGGCGCGCGACGTGGCTCGTCGTCGTCGCGGGCGCGGCGGCGGCGGCGAGCGCGAGGGCGAGACGGATGATGATGGTCGTGGACGCGTCGTCTCGGTCGGAGAGAGGGGGAGGGAAGGCGAGGGGGATGTTTGCGTTGGACGCGCTCGGTCCGAAAGGGACGAAGAGGGAGGGATTGCGGTATTACGCGACGGCGTTTTTGGCGGCGACGCAGTTTGGGAGAGATTCTTCGTCTGTTTTGGAGATTGGGTGCGCGTCGAACGCGTTCGTCGGACGCATGACGTGGATAGAGAAGAAGACGTGCGTCGCGCCGTATCACGCCGGGTACGCGAACGCCGACGGGCGAAACGGATCTGGGATGATCGGAGCGGCATCGGACGACGGCGTCGAATACGTCGGCGCCGATTTCGCGACGTGGCGCGTCGAGCGCGCGTACGATTTTTGCGTGTGCATGCAAGTGCTCGAACACGTGGACGATCCGACGAGATTTTTGAGGAAAATGCTCGACCCGCGCGTGTGTCGCCGCGCCGTGTTGGTGTCGGTACCGTATAAATGGGGTGATTGCGGCGAAAAGTGTTCGCATCGTTGGCACGGCATCGACGAAGACGTCATCGGCGCGTGGAGCGGTGTTCGCGAGCCGGCGCAGACGACGGTGATTCGCGAGCGCGAGGGCACGGCGCGGTTAATTGTCGTTTACGCGTTAAATGAGAGCGTCGTCGTCTAATATACATCTGAGTGGCTACGCTAGGACTACGAGGCGGCGGCGAACGCTTTGAACGCCTCTCGCACGGCTTGGCTCGTCGCGTTGACGCGCGCCTTGACATCCTCGAGTTCATCCTCTCGACACAGCGAGAAATACCTCGAAAACTTATCTGGATGCCAACGCAACAACTCCTCGCGAAGTTTCACGCGGCGCTCGTCGTGAGGCGCGTCCGTCGTGAGAAAATCGCGAAACGCCGTCGCCGGCGTCATTTTGGATTCGCACACGAATGGGAAATCTTTCGCGCGCAATTCGTTCGTCTTCTCCTCATCCGCCGCGCGAAGTAACTTGTCCCATTTGCGTCGATATTCTACGAGCGTGCGCGCCGCGCTCGGCTTTTTCCGCGCCGACTCGTCGCGCTCCAACGCCGCGCGCCACGCCGCGTCCTCGGCGCGCAACGCGTCCAATTTTCGTCTCTGTGCCGCCGCCTCGCGTTCCAGCGCCTCGCGCGTGCGCTTCCTCGCCTCCTCGTCCACCCTCGACACCGACACGGTCGTCTCTCCCCGTCTCGCGCGCGCCGCCGCCGCCCACACGCTCGCGCGGTGCGTCTCGTCTCCCAACACGCCAGTCGACGACCACTCGCGCTCCGCCGCCGCGTACGTCTCCCAATCCGCGCCCTCGGCTTTCCCGAACGCATCGTACGTCTCCGCCGCGTTCTCGCGCGTGAGTTTTTCCCGAAACGCATCCTCCTCGTCGTCCCGTCGCCGCGCGCGCGACCCGTCGGCGTCGTCGTCCCGTCGTCCCGCGACGGCGAACGCGCCGCCCGCGCCCCTCTCCGCCAACCACTCGTACGCCCCCAGATCGTCCGCCAGCGCCGCTCGATCGATCAGCGCGTACCCATCGTCGTCCACGTCTCGCAGCGCCGCCGTTTTCTCGTCCGCGCGCATCGTGCGCCCGTGGGCGTCGTAAAAGTGCGCGCAATGGGATTGAAACGCTCGACGCAACGCGCGCGCGTCTCCTCGCGCGCACGCCTCGCGCATCGCCCTCGCGGACGTCGCGAGATCGACCGCGACGTCATCTTTCATGCCTCCGTCGCTCGCGCGCGTCGCCCCCGTCTCCCGCGCGTCGTCGTCGTCGCGCGCCCGCGCGCGCCGACGACTGCCGGCAGAGCTCGCCTCGTCCATCGCGCGCATGGCGTCGCGCATCGCCTCGCGCGCGCGATCGACGACGCCCAAGGGCGCGCCCGATCCGTCCGTCGTCTCGCGCGTCGTCTCGCGCGCGGCGGCGACGCTCGAGGCGCTGCATCACTCGCCACCGATGCATTTGGAATCTCTCGTGCGCGCGCTTCTCGTCGAACCCGGGAGCGAGGCGTGCGAGCGATCGTCGTCGAGCGCGCATCCGTTGGTCGTGCCGCTCGCGCTCGACGCGCGCGGAAGGTGCGTGGGCGTGTACGTGGGCGCGTCGACGCACGGACGGGGTGGGAACGCTGGTTTTGGATTTTTTCACAGAGACGCGCGCGCCGACGCGACGGATCCGGCGCTCGCGAGCGGGGGGCGGTTACCCATCGTCGCCGCGGGGGCGAGAGGCGTGAGTCATCTCGCGTCGTCGGCGACGTTGTACGTGCGTCGAGCGTTGGCGGAGGATGAGGGTAAATACGGCGTGGGCGGCGGCGCGGCGACGGCGGCGTGCGGCGGCGACGCGATGGACGCGTACGCGCCGGGTGAGCTCGCGAGCTCGCCGTTCAGGGATCGCGTGGAGGTATTTCTCACCAAAAACGTCGGGAGGTTCATGGACGTGGACGAATCGCTCATCGCGAGACACGTGGAGAGAGAGGACGAGACGAGCGCGTTGGTGACGGCGGAGTGGTACGCCAACGGACCGTACGCGGGGTGGGCGAGACCGCACGGGGTGAACGCGGACACGCTCATGCGATACGGTCGAGCGGTCGAGGCGAGAGACCAGGCGCGCGTGGCTCTGAGTTCGGGACCGTGGTGGACCATCGGGGACGACGGTGCGCTGTTGACGCGCATGCAGACGCTGAGCGGATACGCGGGACGAAGCGCGGCGGACGTGCGGCGGACGCTCGACGGTGGTGACGTGGACATGACCGGTAACGCGGACGACGGGCAACCTCCGCCGACAAAGGAGGAGTTGGCGCTCAAGAGCGCGACGGAGGCGTTGGACACGGTGGCGTGGGGTGGTGAACGCGTCGGTTGGGATTCCGTGCGCGAGACAGTCGCCGAACGCTTGGACGAAGCCGGACTCGCGGAATTATCGCGACACGTGCTCGCGCCGCTTCGTGCGAGCGCGTGAGTGATGCATAGATTGCTATAGCGTTTCAATTCAAATCGTTTCCTATTGTACCATGTCGTGTGTGGTGTTAATCCATCGACGCATTTCAGATACGTCCATTTCAGATTCGTCGCACGGCGCCTCCGAATCGGCGACGTATAATCGTCCCGCGGGACGGGCGAGAAGAGTGCGCAAGTCACCCAAGGTGAGCCCTTCGTCCGCGCCGCGCTTTTGAAGCGAGTGGTCGCTCGCGAGATCGCTCATCGCGTTCGCGCGTTCGCACGAAAATTTGTATACATTTTCCTCGACGGTGTCGCGAATCAAAAACCGATGCACGCACGTCGGTTTCGTTTGACCGATTCTGTCCACGCGTTTTATGGCCTGCGCCTCGAGCGCGGGGTCGAGCACGGGCTCTAACAATAACACGTGCTGTGCCTCGGTCAAGTTCAATCCGTGCGCGCCGCGCTTGAGAGGGAGTAATAGCGCGTTGATGTTGTCGTCGTGCTTGAAACCGTCGACGGCGGCGCGGAATTTCGGACCTGATGCGGCGCGAACGTAACGCACATCGTTCGCCGAAATGGCTCGCTCGACGACGTTCAACACATCGTCCCATTCGCTGAAGACGAGGATCTTCGCGGCGGCGTCTCGCGCGAGCAAAAGTTTGACTCGCCGAATGATGGCTTCGATCTTCGTGCCCCAACTCCCGGCGACTCGAATTCTCGATTCGGCGTCGCGCAATTCATTCTCGTCGCCGAGCATGTCCGTGAGAAATTCTATGCGATCACCCTTTCCACGACGTACGTAATCGTCCCTGGGCGATTGTTCGCCGCCGTGCGATCCCACGTCGTGTACGTACATCAACTCGTCGATGTGCGCGCGGCTTCGACACGTGACGCAAAACACGCAGTCGTGCGCGGCCCTCGCGCGACGCACGAGACGGAGCACGCACGTGACGCACGTGCGATGCCCGCACGGCCACACGCAAATCTCTGTGCTCGAATTGATGAACGGTGCGATGCATATGGGACACTCGACGATGTCCGTCTCGGCGTCGGCGTCGGCGTCGGCGCCGTCCGCCTTACGCCGCAGCGTGCTCTCGAGATATTGAAGCTGCGACATAGACTTGCGAAGATCCGAATCGTACACCGACTTTTGCTGCGTGTAATTGACACTCATCGCCGCGATCTCCTCTCGGTGAACGATGGAAGCGCGAAGGCCTTCCGGTACGGGGTCTTTCCACACCGAGCCGTACAGGTCGGGCATTTCGTACTCAGACCGCACGCGAATTCTTGTGACGGCCATCTCCAATTCATCGTGCGAGGCTAATTCCTCGCGTTGTTGCACGATGAGTTGCGAGAGCTTGTGAAACTCCTTGCGAATCTCTTCGAGCGCGGTGACGTGCGCCTTGGCTTGAACCGACAGATTTTCGGAATCCGGTCTGTCTTGCCACCAACTTGCCGTCGGGAGGAGCGCGCGAAGCACGGCTTCGACCGAACTCGGGCCGCCTCTGTTGTTGTCCTCGTCCTTCATGCCGGTCGTCCTGCCGTATCGAGAGACGTGAGGCACGAAATTCGTGATCTCCTCGGCGCCCTTGTCGTCTAAATGTCGATTTTGATTTTGTCTGTGCATGCGGCGGAGACGCACGCCGAAAATAGTCGACTCGTACTTCGAGAACACGGGTTCGGCTTTGCAAAACATGCACGTCACGTTATCGACGGCGTAATCCGTATCCTTTCTACATTTCGAGCACGTCCCGATCGCGCGCACATCCTCTTTGCACGCCGTCTTGACTCTGGCCGTGATGTTTGCCAGAGTCTTGAATACTTTTTTGCGCATGGCTTCAATGGCGTCCAAATCGCACGCCATCGTGAACCGCAATCCATGGACACTATCGAACGGTGCCTCCTTATCTTGCCATTGCCCGTCGAACATCTCAAACACGCGTGCGAGCAGATTCGACGCTTCGTTGTTCGTCTGCGTGCTCTTCTCTAAAACGTAAATCCACCACGTAGCGTGGCCGACGTTGACGCCGGCGAGATCAATCTGTTTCTTTAAAGCGGCCGTCGCCATCTGTAATTCGCGTTGCGCGTCGTCGACGCCTCCCGCACGTTGTGTGATGTACTTGGCGCGTTCCGTCGCCGCGTCTCGAGCGAGACTATCGTCGCGAAGCGTCGCGCCGATCTTCGCGCCTTTTAAAAGACTCGGATCCTCTTTGACGCGACGCAACGCCTCGTCGAGATTATGATACGCGTGCAGTCGCTGAAGCGCGTCCAAACGAATGCCTCGATCTTTACCTTGACTCTCAATCGATAACACCTCGCGGTACGCGTTGATGACGACTTCGAAATCACCCTCGATCCATGCGAGTCCCGCGAGCGCGTTGAGCGTAAACGCGACGAGACGTTGAGACTCTTCGGCGGCGATTCGAGCGCGTTCGACGAGCTTTTCGGAAATCTCATCCATCGTCAAAACGTTCGCACCGTTTCGAATGCCACCCGCTAAACCGTGCGAACCCGCCTGCGGGTGATCGCACGCCTGTCGCAGGCGCAAGAGAGGCATCATCACGTTGTAGGCGTTTTGCGGATCGACGCTCGCGTCGTCCGGATGGTCACAGTATGGTCTCAGCGCGGAGTCTGCGGCGGACGCACAGAGCGTGTACTGTTGCGAATACCAGTGTGCCTCCACCGCGTTCGATCGAAGCCACGTGACGAGTTCACCTTGCGGCGGCACACCGAGTTGATGCTCCATATCGGCGCGACTGTTGCGCCACATCAATCCTCGCAGGACGTCGTACAAGACGTCCTCAGCGTGTGCGTCGCCGTTCATGTACGGCGTTTCGATCATTCGTTTCCACCAATAATCACCGAACGCGAACGGTTCGACCATCAAGAAGGTGAGCAGACCGAAAATGTCGCTGAGACCGCGCGAAATCGGCGTCCCGGTGACGGCCCAGCGATGCGTCGCCGGAAGACGACGCACCATCTCCGCCGCCTTGGACACGGTGGACTCCACCATCTGCGCCTCGTCGAGAACGACGCGCCACCACGTCAAACGCGTCAACGGCGTCGGAACGACATTGTATTTCCTCTCGTACCTCCTCGCGCGCTCGGCGCCCGCTAATCCTTGTCCGTTCGCCGTGTCGATGTCGATCTCCGTCCTGAGCGTGTCGTACGTCGTGAGCACGATGTCCGCCTCGGCGAGATCTCTGGCCGAGTACACGCCTGCGATCGAGCCCGCGACGCCGCTTCGCTGCGACTGACCCTCGTACGTGATCACGTTCACCGTTCCCGGACGCACGTGCAGGGCGATTTCGTCGCGCCACTGTTCAATGATGGCCGCCGGACAGACGACGAGAGTGGCGCCGCACGTCGTGTCCACCATCTCGCTCGCGTGCGCGGCGATGCATTTGCCACACGTGAACCCGGCGAGCTTTCTATCGCGATCGTCTTCGCTCATATTCATCAATCTTGCCTCGGCGCGAGCGTTGTCGCACAAACCGACGCACCGCGCGTGCATCCACACGTTGCACTTTTCGCACTCAACCCACAACCCTGTGAACGTGCCGTCGTCCTCGCGCGCTCCGCACGGACACCGCACCACCATCGATTCATCATTCGTATCATCAGCGTTCTCTACTTTTACATCCGTCGTCGTCGCACCGTTTGCTCTGATGTTCTGCGACTCGTCTTCGTCCTTGAGCGCGCTCGACGCCAATCGATTCGCCAACACGAGCATAATCACCTCCACCGTCTTCCCCAGTCCCATCTCGTCCGCGAGAATCCCTCCGCTCACGGATTCGTAATCCGCGACGAACTTCTTCTTCGTCAATTGTCCGCTGTACGGATTAATGTACCCGTCGCCGTCCGGCAACGCTCGCCAGAGCGGATGCAACGCGTCGGCGTCCACGTCCCCACCTCGCTTCGCGCGCAACGCCCCCTCCGGCGCACCGCTCGCGCGTTCCCTCGCCAACATCCACCCCACCGCTTGTCGCTGGTACGCGCGCGGCGTCGGCTCGAGCGCGGGAAACTCACCCGTCGCCTCCGGACACGTCGCCGCGTTCGGTCGCACCGCGTCGAACACGCCCCCCAAATCCAATCCCGACTTGGCGCGCGCCCGGTGCGCGCCGCCTCCCTCGTCAGACTCTCGCGCCATCGCGTCGTACACGACCGCCAGCGCCGACCACGTCATCTTCCCGACGACGTTCCCGCCGTTCGCGTACCCGTCGCCTCGCGTCACCGCCGCGCACGCGTCGAACGCGCGTCCCGTCGCGCACACGCGCACCCTCACCCCATCTTCCGACCCCACCCCGCCCTCCACTCGCACGACGAACGCATCGCACGCCACGACGCGCGCGAACGCGTCGCGATCGACGCGCACGATCCACTCCGCGCCGCCGTCGGCGGTCTCGCCGTCGCCGGCGAATCGAACGAGCGTTCTCGACGCTCCCACCCCGTCGTCTCGTCCGCGCTTCCGCCCGCGCGCGCGCGCGCTCGGGGAACGCATCGCCTCCATCTCCTCGTCGCTCGCGCGACGCGCGCGAAGCCTCCCGAGCGTCGTCGTCGTCGTTTCGTCGCCGATGCATTCTCGTTGAATGACGATGACATCATCGCGCGCGTCCTCCTCCTCGCGCGTCGACGCGCGGCGAGACGCGCGGGTTCGCGCCGACGCATTCGCGGTCGCCTCTTCCTCCGCCGCGCGCGTCGAGTCGATGACGTCCACTCGGCGCGGCGCGCGTTGTTTCCTCCGAGCCATCGCTCGGACGCGACGAGAGATGGCGACGCGCGCGACGACGACGACGGCGACGACGCCGCGACGCGCGGTGACGCGCGCGGGGCGAGGGCGTCGTCCGATGTCCCTCGGCGCGCGCGAGACGGAGACGGAGACGGAGACGGAGACGCGGGATGGATGGATGCGCGCGACGACGACGGTGAAAACGGGGAAACGCGCGATTTATCTCGCGACCGCGGTCGTCGAGCGGGCGCTGGGCGAGCGGTTGCGCGCGTGTAAGACGGGTCTCGCGTCCGTGTACGTCGGATCGGGGGGGTGCGCGCTGTCGGTGAACGAAAACGCGGACCCGGACGTGAGGACGGATTTGATGCGCGCGACGACGAAAATTTTCGGGGACGAGGACGAGGGTGACGACGCGACGGCGGCGGCGATGATCGGGAAAACGCTGGATGTGCCGGTGTTGGATGGAAAATTGGCGTTCGGGACGTGGCAAGGGGTGTATCTGTTGGAGTTTGAGGAGGACGGGGGCGAACGGGAGGTGGTCGCGACGCTGTGCGATTACGGCGGCGGAAGAGCGACAGCGCTGCGAAAGAGCGTCGACGCGCCGGGACGCGGGTGTCATCTGGTGACGGCGGACGTGCCGAGAGTGGACGCGACGCCGAACGTCGGCGTGATGACGTTTTTTTGTCAACACACGAGCGCGTCGTTGACGATTAATGAAAATTGTGATCCGGACGTGCGCACGGATTTGGCGGCGGCGCTCGATCGCGTGGCGCCGGAAAAATGGCATCACGAGGGCATGTTCGATCACACCGACGAAGGTCCGGACGATATGGTCGCGCACGTCAAGACGAGTTTAGTGGGGAGCACCGTTCGCGCGCCCGTGGTGAACGGTCGACTCTCGATGGGGACGTGGCAAGGCGTGTATCTCAACGAACATCGAAACGTTGGCGGGTACGGTCGCGGGCACTCGCGAGACATCGTGTGCGTGTGCGATGAAGCGGACGCGACGACGCAAACGACGATTTCGGTGAGCGTCGGGAAGCGCGGTCTTCGAGACATTACGGATGAAGTCGAGGACGCGGTTCGCGACGCGATTCGCGGCGCCTCCATCGGCACGCTGCACGCGTTTTGCGAGCACACGTCCGCGTCGCTCGTCATCGGAAGCGCCGACGACGCGTTCGCGGACACGTTTGAGCGCGCGCTCAACAGAATCGTTCCTGAATCGTGGAACGATGAATTCTTTAGACACACGCACGAGGGACGAGACGACATGCCCGGGCACGTCAAAAGCACGCTGTGCGGAGCGGGGAAAACGATCCCCGTCGCCGACGGGAAACTCGCGCTCGGACCGGAACACAGATTATACTTGTGTGAACACCGAAACGTGGGCGGATTCAATTCCGGACTGACGCGTCGCATCACTCTGACGTTACATTCATCATCTTAGATTTGTTAACAGTAGTTCTTGTGTTTACCCGGTTTCCAATTCGTCGGTCTCGGCGCGAAATTCTTCGCGTTCGGGATAAACTTGGAGTCTTCCTCTCGCAATCGCACCTCGTGATTCGCGAGACCGATATGATCGATCCTCCCGTCGTATCCCTCCGTCGTGCGCGTGCGCTCGTACTGGTCCTCGAGGTAACAATTCAGCGCCGATTTTCCGTGCCAATCGCCCTTCGCCCCCCACGCGTGCTCGGAATCGGGAACGGTGTACGGTTTATCCGGTTCGTGTATGCCCGGCGTGATCGGCATCGCGCGCGTCGCGTTCTTCGTCCGCACACGACGTCGATTCGACCCGAGCGCGCGGACGAGCGTTTCGTGCGTTTTTATCATTCGACGGAACCTCACGTACACAGACGTTTCACGTTTACAATACGATACATCGTCCCACATACGCGCCTCCCACAAACCCTAGTTGAGGGTTGAGGGTATCATCATCGAGTCACCCCTCCCTCTCGCCCGCCGCCGCACTCCGGCTCGTCGACGCGCGTCGACGACCGCGAACTCGAATGCCCGCGACGCTCGCGTCCG
>MDTE01129408.1_pt1 | contig 22912 bp, 27 predicted proteins | sample 811231 | NCBI WGS metagenome assembly MDTE01 (sample SAMN05326651, study PRJNA326480) | marine metagenome | isolation source: seawater | place: Indian Ocean: Red Sea | collected 2010 | reverse complement strand
CATAGTTCATGTAGTTGCTCCTGAATTGGGACTTACGCAACCTGGTATGACAATTGCTTGTGGAGATTCTCATACTTCAACACATGGAGCTTTTGGGTCAATTGCTTTTGGGATAGGCACTAGCCAAGTAAGAGATGTTCTTGCTACTCAAACCATTGCCATGAATAAATTAAAGGTAAGGCAGATTTGGTGCGAGAATAAACTCTCTAATGGTGTTTATGCTAAGGATTTAGTACTTCACATTATTAATCGGCTAGGGGTTAAAGCTGGAGTAGGTTTTGCATATGAATTCTCAGGACCAGCGATTAGTGCATTATCAATGGAAGAAAGAATGACAATATGCAATATGTCTATAGAAGGAGGAGCAAGATGCGGTTACATAAATCCTGACGAAAAAACATTTGAATACATGAGAGATAAATTATGTTCTCCTAAAAATGAAAATTGGGCTGAAGCTCTAAAGTGGTGGAAATCGTTAAAAAGTGATGAAAATTCTATTTTCGATGATGTTATACAAATAGATGCTTCGAAAATTGAGCCTACTGTTACTTGGGGAATTACCCCAGGACAGAGTGTGAGTATAAATCAAAATATACCTCCACTAAATACGTTGCCTCAAAAAGATCAATTTATTGCTGAAGAAGCATATGCCTACATGGGTTTTCAACCTGGGGAACCTATTAAAGATACCCCTGTAGATGTTTGTTTTATAGGAAGTTGTACAAATGGGAGAATAAGTGATTTAAGAGTTGCAGCGAATATTTTGAGAAATTATAAAATTTCGAACAAGGTAAAGGCATTTGTAGTTCCTGGATCAGAGAAAGTTGCATTAGAAGCCAAAAAAGAGGGACTCGATAAAATTTTTATTGATTCTGGTTTTCAATGGAGAGAACCGGGATGTTCAATGTGTTTAGCAATGAATTCAGATAAACTAATTGGCAATCAAATAAGTGCTAGTTCGAGTAATAGAAATTTCAAAGGTAGGCAGGGGTCTCCGAACGGGAGAACATTACTAATGAGTCCAGCAATGGTTGCAGCAGCTGCAATATCTGGGAAAGTAAGCGATGTTAGAGAATTTATCAAGAAATGAAGTCTAAATTTATTCCTCCAATAGGAAAACTTTTCAAAATAAATGGGCGATGTATCTCTTTAGTCGGAGATGATATTGATACTGATCGAATAATTCCAGCCCGTTTTCTAAAATGCGTTAATTTTGATTCATTAAGTGAAAGTGTTTTTGCCGATGATAGGAAATCACTTAAAGGTAAACATCCATTTGATTTAGAAAAGAATAAGAATGCATCGATACTTATTGTCAATAGTAATTTTGGATGTGGATCTAGTAGAGAACATGCCCCGCAAGCCCTAATGAGATGGGGAGTAAGAGCAATAATTGGTGAGAGTTTTGCAGATATTTTTTACAGTAACTGTGTTGCAATTGGTATCCCTTGTTTTACTCTTCCTAAAGAATCAATAAGATTGATTCAGCAATATATTCATAAAACAGATTTATTTTTCGAGATTGATCTTTACAAATCATTAGCAAAATCAACAGAGTTGAATTTTAATCTTGAAATAAAAGAATCTTCAAAGAAAATGTTTTTATCAGGTGATTGGGATGCAACATCCAAGCTACTTGAAAATGAAAATATTATTGAAAAGAAGTTCAATGAATTACCTTATATAAAATTTAATTCTTGATCTATCTAGCTATTGAAAACCAAATAAACTAAATCCAATACCTCCAGCTTGGTTATGAGGTTGATAAAAAATACCTAAGTCGTAAGATCTTCTTTCCCAATTTAATGAAATTTTTGAATTTATAAGATCTCCATATTCATTCGATTCACTATCTAAATTAAATATTGCACTACTTTTAACTATAAGGGGACCATAAAGTTGTTGATCAAAAGAAATATCTATTGTGTACTTATCAGAAATTTGATCAAACTTAAACAAACTATCTCCGCTTTTGATCTTATAGAAGGGGAAAAAACTAATTCGGGTGTAGTCGAATAATTTATTTTTAAAATTACCTATAACAAATTCAGGGCCTGCTCCAAAACCTACATACTCTTGATGTTTACCGATTTCATATACAGATGATGAACCGGCAATTCTTGTATTGAGACTTAATCCTTTCTTTATTGGCTCGGAAATATATTTGTAAGAACTATCAATAATATTGTTTTCAGAATTATCAACACTTATTGGGAATTTTTGATCAAAGGAGTAAAAAACATTACCTTTTAAACTTGAAACTAAATTTTTCCCATGCAAGGCTTCTCCTTCTAAATTAGCCATTCCGAAAGATAATACTTCTGTCTTTTTGATACCATTAGTTTCCCATGTATTTCGTTTTTCTAATTTAGAACCATATCCCGAATAAATTTCGGCCTCACCCAAAGATCCATTCCAAATTCTATCCCTGTAAACTATATAAAAACTATTTTTCCATATTGAGTTTAGAAAGTTAATATCTTTACTTAAAGTAGATTTCAATCTGAAAGCGTTTTGAAATTTAGCAAAGTCAAAAGAATTTATTTGTTTTTCTATTTCTAAATCCCAAGTATTCACTTTCCCCTTAATTTCAGAATTAAGAGCAAAGTAATCTGAGAATGTTGTATTTCTACTTATCCTTTCTCCTAAGATGTAATCTCTCTTTTTAACAAAACTTTTCGTATACCCTTTAGACGCTCTTTGAATTAAATATTGTGGCTCCAAACTAAGTGATAAATTATCAGATAAATTTATTGACTTAATATTTCTACCAATAAAGAGTCCATCTTTGTCAAGGTTATCATAACCTACATTCCAACTATTTTTAGAGTCTAAACCTTCACTTGACTTTGTTAATGTTCTTTTTCTAAACCAAAATGGAACGCCTACTTTTTCCTCTAAAACTAAATAGTTTAATGAAGATTTAAATTTTATTTGTTTATTTTCTGTAGTTATCTCAAGCGAATTAATCTCAATTTTAGCTTGTTTTTGTTCAAGTAAATCATTTGTAAAAACGGCTTTTTCAATCTTCCACAACGTTCTATCAATTATGATTTGATCTGTACTAAATATCCAATTTTCAACCCTACCAGGGGTATATTTTACCTTTTCTTTCTGTATCTTCAATAATGATTCAATCTTTTGAATGTCTGATTTACTAAAATCAGCTATTATGTCATCAACAAAATTTTTTGTATTTATAAGACCCTTAACTTTTGACATATAGCCCTTTTGATTGACGAAATCATATTCGATTTCATTCATTTTAAAAATTTGATCTCCAATAATTAACTTGATATTTTCATTAGCATTTAAAATTTTAGTATTTTTATCGTAAACAATATTTTCTGCTGTTAAAAATTTACCTTTATAAGAAACAAGAACATTTCCTGTCGCGTATAAAATATTATTTTTTTCAGATTGAGAGTCAGATTTAATTTCTAACTCATTTTTTTTATCCTTATAGTTTACTGATTTATCTTCATTTTTATATTTAATTTCTAACCCATTTTTTTCATCCTTATAGTTTACTATTTTATTTTCATTTTGATATCTAATATCACCACTATTTTTTAGACTTGGATGTCCCTTCAAATCTTGAACATATTTTACAAAAGTTCTATCAGAAGAGTTAACATTCGTTTTTGAATTAACTTTTCTCCAAATTAAGCTGTTAGATTGATTGTTTTTTTTTGGTTCAAGTAAATAAAAATTTCTAGCAAATAAAGGGTGATTAATATTAATTAGTACAACAAGAAAATATATACTTTTTTTTAAAATTCTTAAATTCAATTTTTAAATTAAGAATTAATCTTGTGGACTCTCTAAATCCTTTCTGTTGGGTGTTCTAGTTGGGTCACTAGCTAAAAATCCGAATAGAAATATTCCAATAAAGAAGAAAACGATTGTGTAAACGGAGATTTTTAGGGCAAGCATGGATTTCGAATTACTGTCAGGTTATATCTTATTAAAGATATATTTAAATTAAGAGCAAATGTGTATTTTTATTATTATTGGTAAAATTTGAAATACTTTATTTGAAAGATTTTCCCAAATAAAACAAATTAATCATCATGATCATCCCAAGGATCAGTCAATTTTGCGGCTTTTGGACCAAAGGCTGTCCAAAGTCCGAAACCAGTTAGAGCAAGAAGAATTGCGAGAATTGAAACTGCTATAGAAACTGCAGGATCTGGAGCTGATGATAAAGTTTGCATCAATTTTGCTAAGATTGTAAACAATTTATGTATAAGTTCTTATACAATAGCGAAATAATAATTGAATTAGTGATTTTATCATGGGTCAAAAAACTGCTTTAGGAAGTCTTTTAAAAGCAATAGGAAATTCTGGACAAGGAAAAGTTGTTCCTGGATGGGGAGCTGTTCCAGTTATGACGATAATTGGACTACTTCTTTTAGTTTTTCTAGTTATTCTTTTACAGATCTACAATCAATCTCTTTTATTACAGGGCTTTTCTGTTGATTGGAATGGTAATTAAAGAATTTAATATTCTTTATTTTATTTAAATTAATAAAGTCTAAGTCTAGTAACTTCATAAACTTAGGCTTATATTTTATAAATTGTGTATTAGGAATTTAGTATATATAATTTTCAAAGTAGTTTTTAAAAGCCATAAAAAATGAATAGTAATGATAAATTTGTTATCGGTTTAGGAAATCCTGGAAAAGAATATATCAATAATAGGCATAATATTGGTTTTTTATTAATTGAAAATTTATCCGAAAAATACAAAGTAAATTTTACATTAAAAAATAAGCTGAAAAGTTCTTACTCTGAATTTAAGAAAAATGGTATTACTTATAGATTATTTATGCCTAATACATTTATGAACAAGAGTGGAGATTCTGTAAAAGCTATAGTCGAATATTACAAAATAGATGTAAATCAAATATACATAATATTAGATGATATTAATCTTCCACTTGGACAAATAAGATTTAGGAAAAAAGGTAGCTCTGGCGGACATAATGGACTGAAAAATATTATTGAAAAACTTAATACTCAAAACTTCAACAGGATAAGGATAGGAATAGGTTCTCCACCAACTTTAAAAGAATCCAGAGATTTTAATACTATTTCTCATGTTTTAGGAAATTTTTCTTCGGAAGAAAAGTTTATCCTTAAAAAGGTTTATAAGCGTTTAATTGAATCCATAGAGCAACTAAGTATAAAAAATGAAGATTATATTATGAATAACTTAAATTCATTTTATAAAGAGAATATTCATAAATGAAATCCAAACCTGAGACAACAGCACTTGTCAGTGTAAATGAATATAGTTTTTTGAAGCAAGAAGTCAAAGGAACGGTGGAGGCAAGTCAATTCAAATGGCGATTCACATGGTCTTTTGGAAAAGGATCTTTACATGTAAATCCTCCTCTTGGTCGAGCATTAATCGAAGATGCATTACTAAGATTTCTATTAAAAAAAGATTATGAATTAGAATCAGGAAATGAGTATAAGTTTACTATTTCAGCCAAGTTTTAGTTGAAATCTTTTGAGATAAGTCAAATTTACAATCATAATGATCTTCCATAATAATCAATGCAGCTAATGCATCTAAATTCTTATCAATGAGAAAAATCTCCCTTGGTAAAAATGATTTTAACCCAATCAAAGGAAAAATTTCGAAATATCTTTGTTTAGCCCTGTATGTTGAGTTTTTTTCCTCAACAATAATAATTTTTGTTGTCAATTTATTTAGTACTTTTATATATTTTTGACTACTTGTTCCATTTCCAATTAACAATTCAATATAATCATCCCTTTGAAATATTTTTTTGAGATACTTTAAAAGTAAATTACCTTGAATAACAATCGCCTCATCGACTATTTTATGTTCCAAGTCAGCTAATACTATTCCGCATTTATAGTTACCAGGATCAATTGCTATAACTTTAGACATTTACGAGTTCAAATAATTAATATTTAATTCAACAATTACAGGTTGCGCTGTTTTACTATTCCTAAGAGAGATAGCCTCCAATTCAAAGTTAGTCTTGTCATTTTTATTAAAAAATTCTCTTAATTCTTTAATAGAGTCACTCTTCAATTTTATTTCATTAGCAAGTGAGCCCCTCCTTTTCATTTCAGCTAAACTTGATGATAATAAAAGGTTTATCTTATCTCCGAAATCTTTTCTGCTGAAGTCATCTTTATTAAAAACAATTTTAGTAATTTTTTCCCCTTTTCTTACTATTACCTTATTTTCTGTTATTTCTGGGAACGCATAAACAAAATTTTCTCCGCTTAATACGTTCCTCACAGATTTAATATTTATTACCCAGTTGCCACCCTTGGAAATAATTTTTTGTAACTCATCAACATGATTTTTTCTTATAAATAATAAGTTTCTTATCTCCCTCTTTTTTGGATTTACTACATTATGGGTATATCTATTAGCGTTAATAATAATTTTTTCTATTTGAGATCTAACATCTTGTTCATTTGCAGAAGTAATCTCAGCAATAAACAAGGACTGTCCGCTTCTGATTACAACTTTTCCACTTCTGAGTGCAAATAAGCTGCTTTCTAGCTTTTTCAATTCAGTTTCTTTAATCCTAATTTTTTTTTCAAGTTTCTCTCTTTCTGCTTTTAAAGGCACCAAAACTTGCCTACTGTCATTGAGTTTTTTTTGTAAATCTCCCAATCTGAATAAGCCAACTCTCAATTGTCGGTTAACTAAGATCATAAGAGATAAAGATGAAGCACTTATAAGACTTCCAGTAAGAATTGTTATTAAAATTGCTGTTTTCTTCGGTCTTAATTTTAAAATACTAAATCTTGCTTTACCTATCTTAGAACCCAATAAATCTCCCAAAGTTGAAATCAAGCCTCCAAGCAATAACAAAAAAATGATAAAAAGCCAACCAGACAATTTACTTCAACCTACTTATTACATCATAAGAAATTAATTGATTAATGATCAATTAAATCTTTTAGCAAGTGCTATTGGATCAAAAACTGTAATCTTTTTTCTCTCTATGGTGAGCAATCCAGAATCTTTTAGATCACCTAGTAACCTAGTGATTGTTACTCTAGTCGATCCAATAGCCTCTGCAATAGCTTGATGAGAGAGTCTTAAGTCAATAGTTATTCCCTTTTCGCTGGCAACGCCAAAGTCTCTACATAAAACCATTAAAAAGCTAACTAAACGCGATGACATATCTCTATGAGTTAATGTTTCTATCATGGTTTCAGTTTGCAAAATTCTACTTGAAAGTCCCTGTAAAAGAAGAAGCCCAACTGACGCATCTCCCTCAATTGCTCTCAGTACAGAATTTGCTGGTGCTGTAATCATTTCGACTCTTGTGAAAGCGATTGAGTGATAAAAACGATCCGATCTATGACCTGTAAGGAGGGATAAAACCCCAAAAAGACTATTTTCTCTTAATAATGCAACGGTTATTTCTTCTCCAGATTCATAAACGCGAGATAACCTTACAGCGCCTCTTCTTATTAAATAAACCCTTTCAGCTGGATCTCCAGGAAAAAATATTGTTTTAGATCTTTCAACCATTTCTGTAGTGGCACCCTCTAATCCTTTTATCACTTCCATTAAAGTTCTGTTAATTGGGAAACGCTCTCCAACAGAATTGATTTTTTTTGGTCCGGGTTGTTGCGGAGTTAAGCGGCTGAATCCTCGAGAAGCAGGCAACATAAATATCTTTACTTTTAAAAAATTTAAGGAGGCGCATTAAATTTACTTGTATCAACAGTAACAATTTCAAATTATTAATTCAATTTCTTTGAATATTTTCTAAAGATTAAAAAAAAAAAAACTACCTTTTTTAAGTAAAATTACACTATATGCAGTGTCAATAATTTCAAATTATACTTAATGTAGATTGTAAGAAACTCTTAATAATGGTTCTAAGTACCACTAATAATTATTCACACAGTAAAAATAATCTCAGGGTCGCAAGTCATGATAATGAACTTAAATTCAAGAGGCGCAAACAAAGTGGTCAAATTCAAATCTATCAATCCCCTTATAGAGGAAGCTATTCATATATAGTAAGTGACTCCATAAGAAATGCAGCACTTGGAAGAAAAGTACTTTTAGTGCAATTAATGAAAGGTGGAGTTAAACAAGGTATTGCAAATGCACAAAAACTTTGTGGGAATCTTACTTGGGTAAGATCATCAGACACATATGATCAGTATTCTTCAGAGGAGATAGCTAAAAATAAAAACTTATCTTCATCTATTAATCAGTCAATAATTGAAATATGGAATTTCTGCAAAAATGAATTACTCTCTGATAAATATAATCAAATTATTCTTGACGAAATTTTTCTCGCAGTTGACATGGGTATCATTGATAAAGATGATTTGATTTCCACACTTGAGAACCGATTAATATCTGGAGATGTAATCCTTACTGGTACGTCTATCCCTAAAACTTTCCTGCTAATGGCTGACCAAATTACAGAACTTCGCTCATAAGAATTATGCTAAAAAATGATCTATGGATAAACCAAGAGGCTGCTAACGGAATGATCGAGCCTTTTCAATCTAATCTAGTAAGACATCTAAACCCAAGTCAAAGTAAAAACCCAGTACTTAGCTATGGATGTTCTTCATATGGCTACGATCTACGGCTTTCATCAAAAGAGTTTTTGATCTTCAAGCATGTACCAGGTACCGTGATGAATCCAAAAAAGTTTAATCCAGATAATTTAGAAAAAACTATTTTGCACAAGGATAAAGATGGAGAATTCTTTATACTTCCAGCACACTCATACGGTTTAGGCGTAGCTTTAGAAAAAATGAGAGTTCCAGAAAATATTACTGTTATTTGCATAGGTAAAAGCACTTACGCTCGTCTAGGAATAATAGTTAATACTACCCCTGCTGAAGCAGGCTGGGAAGGACACCTTACTTTGGAATTTAGTAATAGTTCGGGTGCAGATTGCAGAATTTATGCAAATGAAGGTATTTGCCAGTTACTTTTTTTTGAAGGAGATCCTTGTTCAACTACATATAACGATAGAAAAGGTAAATATCAAAATCAACCAGAGAAGGTTACGTTAGCAAAAATTTAAAATGAGTAAAGTTGAACTTATTTCACTAACTCCAAATGCAGAAAAAACAATGGCTTATATTGCCAGAGTTAGTAACCCTAAAAACCAGAATAATAATGACTACTCCAAGTTATTAAGTTATTGCATAAAGCATGAACATTGGAGTGTTTTTGAACAGTCATTTATGACTTTACAAATAGAAACTAACAGAGGAATTGCTGCACAAATATTAAGACATAGATCTTTTACATTCCAAGAATTTTCCCAGAGATATGCAGATAGTACTCAATTAGGAAATATCCCATTACCAGAATTAAGAAGACAGGATGATAAAAACAGGCAAAACTCCATTTCTGATCTTTCAGATGAACTGAAGGAAAAATTTAACAAAAAAATCAAAAATCATTTCAAGAATGCATCAAATTTATATGAAGAGCTTCTAAGTGAAGGTGTTGCTAAGGAATGTGCAAGATTTGTTTTGCCATTAGCTACACCAACAAGAATTTATATGACTGGTTCCTGTAGATCATGGATACACTACATACATTTACGATCAGCACATGGAACTCAAGAGGAACATAAAAAAATTGCTCTAAACTGCAAGTTAATTTTTAAAGAAAGTTTCCCAATAGTTTCCGAATCACTAAATTGGTAAAATTATTTAACTATGACTTCGAGGTTTACTAAGGTAACTTTTACTTTTATTTATTTGGGATAGTTCTTCGCTAAAAGAAACTTTGGATTTTTCAGGCACATTAACAACTAAATTCGCAAGAGCATCTTTAATTTTTTTTTCGTCTAGTTTCCCAATAAAGGTTGATTCTAAATTACCTTCAAAATTTAAAAGATTAACATGCGGAATTCCATTAACATTAAATTTTCTAATGTAATTTTCCCATTTTGGATTATCGACATTTAAAAAAACAAAATTAATATCTTTTTCATATTCGTTCTTTAATTCAGAGACTCTTGGCGCCATTTCCTTACAAACTTCACACCACTCTGCATAAAATTCCATGAAAGTAGGTTTTTTATTATTTAATGCTATTTCAGGTTTGATTGATAATTCACCAAAACTCTTCAAAAGAAGATTAGATTGAAATAAAAAATTTTTAAAAATTGATAAGGAAGCAATAATCAAGACAAATACTAAGACGATTATTGATTTCTGTGTGATACCTAGAAATGATTCTTGATTGCCAGAGGTCATGGTAGATACTTTTAGTTATATTTTACGATAAGTAAAATTAATATAGAGAATATAAACCTTTTTCCTTCTAATCTACTGATAAAGTAGATCTAACTGCAAATAAAAATAAATTAACTTCCTAAGATCTCATTATGCAATCAATCTTTGGTACTGATGGAATAAGGGGAGAATTTGACAAAGAAATCAATTTTTCTTTAGCTTATAAAGTTGGCTATGCCTTGGGTTTGATTTCTAAAGAAAACGGTCCAATATTAATTGGCCGAGATACAAGAGTAAGTGGAGAAATCCTGCTTGAAGCAATATCAAATGGTATCAATGATAGCGGTAAAGAATTTATTAATATTGGAATATGTCCCACTCCTGCAATCCCTTTTCTAATTAAACATAGAAAATTTTGTAGCGGTGTAATGATCTCAGCTAGCCATAATCCTCCCGAATTTAATGGAATAAAAATTTTTGATCATGAAGGAAAAAAAATTACAAAAAAATTTGAAACCAATATTGAATCCATAATTTCTCAAACAAAGTCAAATAATTTTTCACAAAGAAAAACTATCTCCATAAAAACAAATGAATATCTACTTGAAAGTTATATTCAAAGTTTAATTAATACGATGGGAGATGAAAAATTAGATGGCCTAAAGATTATATTAGATACTTGTTACGGATCAGCAACAACGTGCGCAGAAAAAATTTTTAAGACTCTAGGAGCGAATGTAAAAGTCATAAATCAAGATAAGAATGGTTTGAAAATAAATTTAAATTGTGGCTCAACTTTTCTTAATCCAATAATAAAAGCAGTAATTGAAAATAATGCCGATATGGGCTTCAGTTTTGATGGTGATGCCGATAGAGTAATTGGAGTTGATTCTAAAGGAAATATATTGGATGGAGATCATACACTTTTTCTACTAGGAAGAGAAATGATGAAAAAAAAATCTCTTACCAACAATCTTATAATTACAACTAAAATGGCAAACTTAGGTTTTGAAAATGCTTGGAATAAAATTGGTGGAAAATTTTATAGAACTGAAGTTGGAGATAAATTTATTTATGAAGAAATACAAAGACAAAAAGCGATTTTAGGAGGCGAACAGTCTGGTCACATACTTTCAAAAATCAATAATTTTTCTGGTGACGGAATACTAACTGCGATTCAAATTTCTAAATTATGTAAAAACAAAAATATCAGTTTACATAATTTACTCAAAAGTAGCTTCCGTCCTTATGCTCAGAAACTAATTAATATAAAATTAAATTTTAATATTAATGAAATTAATGCTAATACTAAAAACAATATTGACCAAATAATTGAAAAATATACAACATATACAACAGACAATTGTAGAGTCTATATCCGTCCTAGTGGCACAGAACCTTTATTAAGAATTCTAGTTGAGGCAGACAATTTAGAAAAAGTTAAAAATCTTTCAGTAGAACTCACAGCCAAAATAACTCAGGAGATTAGTAGAATAAAATAATAAAACAAATTAGGATTTTCGATAAATTCGTTCAAAAATACTAAGTTTATTTTCCGTTACATATATCTCTCTATTAGTTAGAATTTTGTTTGGATTAAAAGATTTATAGTATTCAAATAGATTACTATCTATTTTCTTAAAGTTTGAATTATTTGAGATTATAAAGTCCATATAATAAAATAATTCTTCTACATCAGTCTTAATAAAAATTAAAGATCCTTTCGCAATTGAATTCGAAATTAAACTTATAAAATTAGGCTGAATTATTCGCCTCTTATAATGTTTCTTTTTAAACCATGGATCAGGAAAATAAAAAGAAATGCTACTCACTTTATCAAGTATAAATTTGCATTTGGGTTCACTGAGTAAATTATAAGCATTGCCAAATGCAAAATATAAATTTTTAATTTTTTTTTCACTGAGCTTCAAATTCGCATTTTTAACCAATTTCTGCCTAATTTCAATACCCAGATAATTCCATTTTTTATTTTCTAATGCCAAGTCAAATAAGAAATTACCAGAGGCACAACCAATATCTAAATGCAAAGGTAATTTTGGATCAAGAAAAATCTCATTTAAAGAAGGAATAATTTCTATTTCATTAAAATTTTTACTAAGTGGATTAACATGTTGTCTCATAAAAAAAGATTTATTTATATTAAATTTGCAATTTAAGAATGCTTAATATTCTTAACTATGACAATAATAATTTAAACAGAGATTGTTTGATATTTTATAATTATTTGTATTAAATAAAAAGTTTTGAATCTTCTTAATCAACTTTCTGTTTGGCTCACTTTTCAACTTTCATTGATTTTCCTTATTGGAATTCCAATTACTCTTTTCATTTGGTCATTTAAGAAAAAAAATCAAGCTCTTATTAAACTTTTATCAAACTATTGGAAAATTTCACTTTTATTTTTTATAAGTCTTATTCTTTTAATTGGCAAATTTAATTTTGCCTTGCTTATAACTAATATTTCTACTTTATTAATGACAATTTCTGTTTGGTTTTGGAATGATATAAATGATGAATTAAAAGAATATAAGTTATCAAATCCTTTGGTAACAACAATTAAAGTATGGAGATGGTCTCTAACTTTTATAGCCCTAAATTTTATTATTCAAGGATCCCAAAATATCAGTTGTTTATCTTTTATAAATTCAACTGAGTGCGAAATTTGGCTAAAACCTTCCTCAAATTTATATTTTATTTTAAAAAACATATTTAATTTTTTCTTTGGTGCAAGCTTTACACAACCCGTAGCAAAATTCATTGGGTTATTTGCATTTCTAATTTATATTTTAGGATTAATTCAATGGTCAATCATTAAACTCCCAAAAAGCGGGAGAAATTCTGGCTTTTCTGAGTATGGAAGAAATTGAATTAATAATTAGGTTAGAAAACATAAGTTCAAAAATTCCTAATAGACTTTTAAAAATTGAAGGCTTTATTTTAAAAAAACAACAAAAAGAACAATTAGAAATAATTATTTTCAAAGGTTTTAGTAGTTCTACTACACATCCTATAGAAATAGATTTAGAAAAAAAAGTTATTGAATTTAGTCATTTTTTTACAAACTTTAAATTATGCAAAGCGCCTTTAATTAAAGATTCTGATGATTTTTTAAAAGAGAATAAAAGCCCACTTTTTTTCTTGGATCCAAAGAACTGGGATTAATCAAACTTTAAAATTAAGAATATTTGAACATCTTTTGCATAAGATAGTATTTTGATTTCCCACAACTGTTTCCATTTGATAATGCCAACATCTATCACATTTTTGGCCTTGCGCTTTAAGTATTTGAATTTTACCAAGTTCATTTTTCTCGGTAATCAAACAACTCTCTACTAAATTTGATACTAATTGAAATTTAGAAATAATCAGCCAATCACTATATATATCAACTTCCTTATTACCAAAACTTTCAAGCCAAATAAGTGAATCTTCAATTCCTTTATTTTCTGGTAAATAATTTACTTCTGTCTCTAAAGCTGCTCCAATTATTTGTTTGGTTCTACATATTTCTATTGCCTTATTAATTTCAACTCTCAAATTTCTTAAATTTGAGATATGCGAATCAAGTTTATCATTAACCCAAGAATTCGGGTAAACTGGCCATCCACGTTGAAATACTGATTTTTCGTTAGTCGAATAAGGAATATTTTGCCAAATATCCTCAGCCATATGGCAAAGTACTGGAGAAATAAGAACAGCTAAATTTTCAACAATTTTTGACATAACAAACTGACATGATCTTCTCCTAAATTGCGACTTGGCGCTTACATATAATCTATCTTTTGCAATATCTAGATAAAAATTTGATAAATCCACAACACAAAAACTTTGTAAAATTTGAAAAAATTTAGAAAATTCATAATTCTCATAAGCATTCGAAATTTGTTCTGAAACATCAACAAGTCTGTGTAACATCCATTGATCTAGAAGTGGTAACTGATCTATTTCAAAATCATCAATTGTAGGTTCATAATCATGAATATTTCCTAAAAGATATCTTGCGGTATTTCTTACTTTTCTATATACGTCTGAGAGTTGCTTTAGTATATTTGATCCAATTGGCACATCCACTGAGTAATCAACAGAACTAACCCATAATCTAAGAACATCAGCTCCGTAAGCAGGTTCAGTTTTCTTATTATTACCCCCATTGATAATTTTATTTGGATCAACAACATTCCCCAAAGATTTGCTCATTTTTCTTCCATTCTCATCAAGTGCAAAGCCATGAGTTAATACTTTTTTATAAGGAGGTTTATTATTTACTGCAACAGAAGTAAGCAAAGATGATTGAAACCAGCCTCTATGTTGATCTGATCCTTCTAAGTAAAGGTCAGCAGGATATTGTAATTCACTTCTTTGTTCACAAACCGCAGCCCAACTGGATCCCGAATCAAACCAAACATCCATAGTATCTCTGCCTTTTTCCCAAAGTTCACATTCATTTTTATATTTTTCTGGCAATAAGTTTTTTACTTCCCAGTCCCACCAAATATCGGCACCATGATCTTTAAAGAGTTTTTGAATATGATTTATTGTTTCGCTATTAAGTAAGATTTCTGACTCATTTTTTTATAAAAAACAGGAATTGGTACCCCCCAAGATCTTTGTCTTGAGATGCACCAATCACCTCTCCCAACAACCATTGAATAAATCCTTTTCTTTCCAGTTATTGGCATCCATTCCACATCATCAATTGCTTTTAATGCCGAGGTTCTAAATCCATCTACTGAAGCAAACCATTGTTCTGTTGCTCTAAAAATGGTGGGTTTTTTAGTCCTCCAATCATAAGGATATCTATGCTTATATTTTTCTTTTAATAAGAGAGAATTATTATTATTTAAGTATTGAATAACTGAATCATTAGCGTCCTTAAGAACATTTAACCCTTGAAATTGATTTGCATATTCATTCAAGTATCCCTTTTCATCGACTATACAAGTAATTGGTAATTCATATTTTTGACCTACATTAAAATCATCCATACCATGGCCAGGTGCAGTATGAACTATGCCAGTACCAGATTCAGTCGTAATATAATCTCCTCCAAGCACAAGTTTGCAATTTTTACTTTTAGTAGGATGTTGGTATTCAGTATCTTCTAAACTAGACCCATTTACTTCTAGAAGAATTTTGAAATCTTTTTCAAATTTCTTGCTTATTTCAGAGACTAAATCCTTTGCTAAAAGATATATATCATCGTCAGCACTAGCGAAAACATATTTAATGCTTGGATTTACTGCTACTGCTTCATTAGCAGGTATTGTCCAAGGGGTCGTCGTCCAAACAGCTATAAACAAATTTGTATAGCTTGGATCACCTCTTAAATATTGTTTATTATCGCTAAGCGATAATAAAATTTTATCAGGAATTTTATTTACCTTAAAAGCAACATAAATACTTTGTGAGTAATGGTCATCTGGATATTCCAATTCCGCTTCGGCAAGCGCAGTTCTTGAACTTGGACTCCAATGTACAGGTTTAAGACCTCTGTAGATGTATCCATTCAAAAACATCTTTCCAAAAACCCCAATCTGAGCGGCCTCATAACTTTTTTTAAGAGTTAAATATGGGTTATCCCAATCTCCCCAAATTCCCCATCTTTGAAAACCCTGTAATTGATTATTAATTTGCTTATAAGCATAATCTGTAGCTTTTTTCCTTAAGCCTAAGGTAGTTAAATTTTTTCTTTCTTCAGATTTCAAATTTTGAAGTACTTTTAGTTCTATAGGTAATCCATGGCAATCCCAACCTGGAACAAAATGAACCTTAAACCCTTTTAGAGTTTTATATTTATTTATTATGTCTTTTAAAACTTTATTTAAAGCATGACCCATATGAAGAGGACCATTAGCATAAGGAGGGCCATCATGTAGGGTGAATTTTTTTCCTGCGTTAGTCGAGCCTAATTGCAAATCAACTTTATTATCTGACCAAAATTTTTGAATCTCAGGTTCTCTTTGAACTGAATTAGCTCGCATTGAAAATTCAGTTTTCAAGAGATTTAAAGTATCTTTATAAGAAAATTCGGGTTTGTTTTCTTTATTCATTTGAGATTTCATACGGAGATATTGGTGATCAGTAGATATGTAAATATATTTTATTTATTATATTCTTTCCTGAGTGACCTTTGTTTTGTGAGTAATTTCCAATTGATCCAATTGAATATGTTATTTATTTAAGATTCTACACTATCATTTTTATCATTTCTTACCCACATTTTTTTGTTTATATTTTCTTTAATCCTCTTAAATGTTAAAAAATTTAGAGGTTTTTTCGTATTGTTTAATCCAAGAATAATAGCATCTGATATTTTTGAAAGATTTTTTTTCAATTCAATCAGTGTAGTTAATTTACTTTTCTCTTTATCTGTCAATTGATTCCACCTAGATAAAAATATCTCTGCTACAAACAAAACAACTAATCCTATAAATAAAAATTGAATTGCTAGATATAAATTATCAAAGACCTTATATTTAATAACTAGTATTACTCCAGTTAGTAAACTTAGAGCTGCTATGAATAAATCTTTAGATCTCCCTAATTCTAAATATAAAATTGGGATCAATAAAAAAATACCTCCTAACAATATATAAAATAAGCCAAAATAAATTATCACTATTTTAAAATTAGGGTTTGCTTTATTATATAGATTATTAAATATAAAAAACCAGCAGGCGATCTCCCTAAATGCGGTCGGGGAGACTTGAACTCCCACACCCGAAGATACGAGTACCTAAAACTCGCGCGTCTACCAATTCCGCCACGACCGCACATATAAAATTTTAAATGAATGTGGCAAATTTTAAAAATATTTTTTACTAAAGATAATTAATCTGACACATAACAAAAAATTTACACCTCCAAATAAGAGATTTGATTTATTTATGCAATCATCGTTGAATTTTAGTTATATTATCTAAAGAATATAAGAAACAATTTCTAATTTAACTAGTAAAAAAACAAGCAACACTACTAATTCTTCAAAAACATTTAATTGGCAGAGGGAGATAAAAAATTACGTGGACCCCCCAAGTTTTTGGAACCCAACATTAGGTCTTTTTTTTGCTGGATATTTCTTAGCATTTGTGAGCATATGGCAATGGTATCGAGGAGTCTGGCCTCTACCTTTACTAGTTGCAACAGCTTTTCTAGCTTTGCACATTGAAGGTACTGTCATACATGATGCATGCCACAAAGCTGCTCACCCAATACCTTGGATCAACCAGGCAATGGGACATGGATCAGCTATTCTATTAGGATTTAGTTTCCCAGTTTTTACCAGAGTACATTTACAACATCATATTCACGTAAATCATCCAAAAAACGATCCTGACCATATAGTTAGTACTTTTGGTCCTATTTGGCTGATCGCGCCAAGATTTTTCTACCATGAAATATTTTTCTTTGAGAGAAAACTTTGGAGAAAATATGAATTACTTCAATGGGGAATAGAAAGATCTATTTTCATAACGATAATTTTAGCAGGGCTAAAATTTGATTTCATGAATCTAATCTATAATTTGTGGTTTGGCCCTGCACTAATGGTTGGAGTTACCCTAGGAATCTTTTTTGATTATCTTCCCCACAGACCATTTCGTTCAAGAAATAAATGGATAAATTCAAGAGTCTATCCAAGTAAATTTATGAATTTGATCATTATGGGTCAAAATTATCACTTAATTCACCACCTATGGCCTTCAATTCCATGGTTTGAATACAAAATAGCTTATGAGAAGACAAAGCCACTATTAGATAAGAAAGGATCTCCACAACGGGTAGGAATTTTTGAAAGCAAGGGGGATACTCTTAACTTCATTTATGATCTATTAATCGGAGTAAGAAGTCACAGCAAGAGAAAAGGCAAAATAAGAAGAATTATTAATTTATATCCAAGTTTTAAATTTAAAAAACTTTTAATAAAAATCGTCAATAAAACTTTTATTGGAAGTAACTAATTTAATCATTAATAATTTTAGGAACCTTAAAAAATTTATCTTCTCTTGATGGCGCCAAATCTAGAAGTTCTTCTGTATGAGAATAATCTTTATTTTCATCTTTTCTAAAAGCATTTATTACTTCTATAGCTCTTGTTGTACAAGGAACATTTTTGGTATCGATTTTCTCCAATTGATTTATGTATTCCAAAATTTTTTCTAATTGTTTTGCATGATTATCAACTTCACTATCGTTCAATTCTAATCTTGCAAGATGAGCAACTTTTTTTACTTCGTCTCTATTTATCTTTGTCATATTTAAAGGAATTTGTTCTTTAATAATAATCTATTATTTAAATTTATTGAAAAATTCTAAAGAAATCAAAAAACTGAAAAAATAAAATTAAAAACTTTTCTTAAAAACAAATATCGTTTGAAGTTAAATTACTAGACTTAATAGTATTTCATCGCTAAAAATATAGTTAGATTAATATTTTAATAATAGAAAAACCTTTCTTTTCAAAAAATTTTTTTTGTAGGCATTCTAGGCATGTTGCACCTGATCTAATAGGATGTCAACTCATAAAAAAAAATGCTTATGGTCTCATTAAAGGGACAATTGTTGAAACAGAAGCCTATTCAGAAGAGGAAGAAGCTTGTCATGGCCATATTAAAATGACTTCATCTAATGAATCTTTATTTGGTAAACCGGGAAGATTTTACATTTATAAATCTTATGGGATTCATCATTGTCTGAACATTGTTACAGATAGAGAGAACTTTGCGAGTGGAGTACTAATTAGAGCAGTTTTTTTATCTGATAAAAACGAAAGATTAGCATCTGGCCCTGGCCTCGTAACAAAAACATTTGGAATTGATATGTCATTTAATTCTCTTAGGGTTACTAATAATGATTCCTTGTGGATTGAAAAGGGAGAATTAAATTTTAAGCAAAAAGATCTTATTCAAACTGCAAGGATTGGCATATCCAAAGCGAAAAATATAAGATGGCGTTGGTATCTAAAAAGTAGTAGAAGTGTAAGTAAAAGAGAGAAAGGTGACAGAACACCTAAATTAAAAAAATCAAATAATCATTTATCTTTGAAAGCGTAATGCAAAATTGGCCTCATAAACATATCCACACGCTAGCTAATTTCTCGATTGAAGATTACCAATCAGTGTTTGAGTTAGCCAATAGATTCGACTCGCTTAAGAATGCAGGAACCAAAAAAATACCAGCTTTGCAAGGAACATTAGTAACATCTTTATTTTTCGAGGCCAGTACAAGAACTCTAAATAGCTTTGAGCTCGCTTCCAAAAGGTTGTCTGCAGACGTCCAAACTTTTTCCCCAGCTTCAAGCTCATTAACTAAGGGTGAAACTATTATTGATACCGCCATAACTTATTCTGCTATGGGAGCAGATATACTGGTTATTAGACATTCATCAAGTTATATAACTTTCGAAATTGCTAAAAATCTTGATGCTTTAAATTCAAAAACGTCTGTATTAAATGCTGGTGATGGATTGCACAGTCACCCCAGCCAAGGGCTATTAGACATTTATACTTTAATAAAATTCTTTTCTCCAAAAATCATAAATCCAAAAGTTTTAAAGTCAAAGAAAATTTTGATAATTGGAGATGTAAATCACTCTAGGGTAGCTAGATCAAATATTTGGGCTTTGAGTGCATTTGGTGCAGATATAATATTATGTGGCCCCTCATCATTGGTACCTGAAGAATTTAAAAATTTTGTTAATACTCCTCCTCCAAATCAATTAAAAGATCCTATTAAAACAAGAGGTTCAATCAAAATTTCCAGATCTCTCGACGAATCTATCAAACATGCAGATGCAGTGATAGTCCTGAGGTTACAAAAAGAAAGAATGATGGAGAATCTCTTGACCAGTATAGAATCTTACAGTGATGAATACTGTGTTACCCCAGAAAAACTATCTTTGAATAAAAAAGATAATATTCCTGTCTTACATCCTGGTCCGATAAATAGAGGTATTGAAATCAGCAGTAAAATAGTTGATAACTATCCTAATTGCCTAATCAATAATCAAGTTTCAAATGGAATTCCAATAAGAATGGCCTTACTTTATTTACTGCAAAGATTTAGCAAATCAAATTAAAGTAATTTAAGACTCTCTGTAAAAAAACCATAAAACAAACCTAATCTCAAAGAGTCAATTAAAAGTACTAAAAATTTCTTTTTGTTATCATTTCGATAATTACGTCTCAATTTTATTAATATCTCAATTGCTAAAACTGATAGTAAAGCAGCAACTGGATCCATAAGTTCTGCTACTGCGCTCACCATTCCAAGTGAGCTTCCTAAAAAGTAACCAATCAATAAAACTATCAAAGAAAAAGAATATCTTCTCCATGGATTACTTGCCCATGAACTTAAAGTGTCGATGTTATCAACAATTTTTACTTGGAAATTTGTTTTTTGAGGTCTTAGAACCATAATTTAAACATTTTCAAGAACTTATAAATTCTCAACTTGCTTGCACTTTACTATTTCCATCTATTAATTCAAGTAATGCCTCCATCTGTGCCAAAACACCCCTAATCTCTCCAGGCTCAGGGAAAAGTCCATCATCTTGAACACCTAAGTGCATTTCTCTTAATTCTTGCCTTAAATATCGCAAGTGACAAACTACTTGATCTTTTTTGTTCTGTGACATGGCTTATAAAAGATTAAGTCATCATAGGAAAATATTGATTAAATAAAGATATTTGCCGATTTATGATTGAGAATGAAAACAATTATAGTGAATGCTTTAAAAAATTTGACCGATCTTATCTAATAAATCTTTTGAAAGTTAATAATAAAATTTACTAACCAAATTATAAAATTTGGTTGAAGTTTATAATAAAGTAAATATTGACTTTTCAATATGAAATTTGTTTCCAAAAATAAAATAAGTTTAGAACTGGTAGATTCCTTCAATGAACAAATGACCTTCGAACTTGCAAAAAGGTTAGAAGAAGATAACTACAAAACTCCCTTCGATGGATTAAACGACTGGCATCTTTTAAGAGCTTTAGCAATTAACAGACCCGAATTAACTACGAATTATATCCATTTGCTTGATCAAGAACCATTCGATGAGAACTGATAATAAGTCATCTAAAGCAAAAATTCTTGTTTTAATAACAGGCAGTATTGCTGCGGTAAGAATTCCTTTATTGGTAAGTCAACTTGTAAAAGACGGTTTTGAAGTTAAGTGCGTTATTTCTGAAAATGCTGAGAAATTAATACAACCGCTTTCCATGTCAATTTTAAGTAGGAATCCAAGTATCTTAGAAAAAGATCAATGGTCAAATTATGCAACAAGGCCTTTGCATATAGATCTCTGTGACTGGGCTGATATTTTGATAGTAGCTCCTTTAACTGCAACATCATTATCTAAATGGGTTACGGGAAATGCAGATGGATTAATTGCCAGCATCTTAATTGCAAATACAAAACCTGTAGTAGTTGCACCTGCAATGAATACAAACATGTGGTTCAATCAGGCAGTAAAGAAAAATCACGAAATATTAGAAACTTACAATAATGTTTTATCTTTAGAGCCAAGTAAGGGAATTCTTGCTTGTGATGAAGTTGGAATAGGAAAAATACCAAATAATGATCTTATACAACTTGCAATTGAATTTCTAATAATAAATAATCAAAACCATTTTTATAAAGACTTACAAAAAAAGGAATTTCTGATAACTGGAGGTTGTACTTTAGAAAAAATTGATGCTGCAAGAAACGTAACTAATAGCAGCTCTGGAACTATGGGTTTGCTTCTTGCCCAAGTTGCACGTTTCAGAGGAGCGAACGTGAAATATATACATGGGCCTCTAAAAATAGATAGAGAAATTACAGAAGGGATAAAAAGATATGAGATTGAAACAAGCCTAGACCTTAGGCATGCAATTAATAAAGAGATAGAAAATTGTGATTATTTTTTTATGAATGCTGCCGTTTCCGATTTCAAAATATCAACTCATAATTCATTGAAAATTCCTAAATGTAGCATTGAAGATCATCTTAAAAAAAATTTTGAACTCGTACCCGACATTTTAAGAGAGATATGTAAATCAAAAAAACATAACCAAACGTTTATCGGTTTTTCCGCTTACACAGGTTCCATAGATAATGCAAGAAAAATAATTCAAGATAAAATCATGCAAAAGGGTTGTGATTATATTTTTGCTAATCCAATAGATGTTGAAGGACAAGGATTTGGTTCATTAGCTGAAAATGAAGGATGGCTTTTTGATCAAGCAAATTGTGAATACCATATCAAAAGAACATCAAAAATTGATTTAGCAAACAAATTAATTTCAAAAATCGTTTAAGTTGATTAAAAAATAATTTATATGTATTTTTTTGTAATCTTAATCATCAAAAATAGTGCGATAGCTTACAATAATTCAAGTTTTAAAAAAACAAAAATCTACGGTTTATTTCGAGGCTTCAAAATATTTAGTTTTGAAGAGGTGTCCCTTGTAATATCCGTACTAAACAATTTTAGGCGACCCGAGAATTTAGGTCCCAAAACCTTACTGCTATTTTAATTATGAGAATTCGTTCTTTTTTAGCTTTTGTTATCTCAATTTGTATAACTTTTGCTTTCGTACCTGTTAAAACATTTGCTTTTTCTGAAAGAGGAAATGCACAATTCACAGATGTTGTTAACACAGGAAAAGCT
>MDTE01082240.1_pt1 | contig 22918 bp, 22 predicted proteins | sample 811231 | NCBI WGS metagenome assembly MDTE01 (sample SAMN05326651, study PRJNA326480) | marine metagenome | isolation source: seawater | place: Indian Ocean: Red Sea | collected 2010 | reverse complement strand
CTGCGGCGCAGCAGAACGGCATGACGGAAGAGATGGTCCTGCAGATGCTCGACCATCGAGACTCCGACCTGGACGACCGCATCAAGATCGCCCTGGATCTAACCGAGGACTACGTCCTCAACCACGGGCAGGGTGTCGACGACGCGTTCATGGACCGCTTGAAGAAGTACTTCAGCGAGGAACAGATCGTCGAACTAGTGATCTTCATGGGCCTCATGGAGGGGGTTCACAAGTTCAACACCATTTTTGACGTGGATCCACCAGAGTTGCTCACCGATGGAAAACACATCGTAGGCCTGCCCGACGTTCCGGAGGATATGCGTCAGTTCGTCGTGGACTCCGAAACTGCCGACTGAACACCGCGCTGAGTTCGAAGGCCAAGTAGCAACGACCGATGATTTGAAGAACCGGGTTGAAGCCTATCTCGACGAGTTTGGGGCCTGAGCGTTCAATCGAGAATGACCGCTCCTGGCCACCATTATAATAGTTATCCACAAAGAAAAGCCGCCATATCCCCGAAGGGACATGGCGGCAGATCTCTATAATCCTAATGTCTATATAATTATTCTATTGAGTAGACATCAAGAAGATAACCCTCAGTGTCTGTAGGTCAACTCAGCAGCGTAGGTGCGAGGCGGTCCCCAACGCTGAAATCCAGTGTTAAAGCCTCCTAGGAATAGGGCGCTTTCTCTCCAAGTGGAGTCAGTTAGATTCTTACCATAGACTGATAATGTAACGCTATCACCACTATCCAATTGCCACTCGTAGGCTACCCGTGCGTCCAAGTTGTCATTCTTCCCTTCCATCAAGCGCTGATCTTGTCCACCACCGGTATTGGTTAGAATATACTCTCCCTGAGTCCTATACCCCACATTAGCACTAAAGATACCAGGTCCTATCTGCTTGTCATAAGCAAGTATTACGCTAATTGTAAAATCAGGCGTAGCAGCATCGGAGTTTCCACCAAGAGTACGTAAAGTACCTACTGGATCGGCACCAATATCACCACCTGCTGTGCAACCATCAAGTCGCTCGCAAGGAATTGTGAACTCCTTATTTTTCACGTCGATGAACCCACCGTTTGCTATTAGCGTAAGTTCTTCAGTAATGAGCCATTGAGCTTCAAGTTCCAAACCAAATATTTCGGTAGGAGCCCCTGAGTTATTAACGATGGTCGTTGTGCCTGGAATCGATCCTGGCGGCAAACTAATCACGTTAGAAAACTGGGAGTTATTTCGCTCAATGAAGAAAGCCGCAAGATTTGCTCTTAACTTACCATCCAAGAAATCATTCTTGAGACCAAACTCTATTTGGTATCCGTCCTCCGGTTGATATAACGCTTCCGCTGGATCACGCGCTGAACGTATGCTCATCCCGCCGCTTCTAAACCCTTCTGAGTAGTTTATATAAGCACGATGATTGTCGTTAAACGCATAGCTCGCCGTTGCAGTCATGATGACATCATCCCACGAATCTGCAATTTCATAAGCCACACCTGCGGTTCGGGTATAACCTGAATTTGCATCTGAGAATGCAAATTCATCGTAGCCTTGAGCCGCTACGTTATCAAAAGTCCCATCACCATAATCAAAATAGGAGTTGAAGTCGTCCTTCTTCTCATCAATATATCTTGCACCAAGGGTTAGCTCCAGTTGGTCGGTTGGCCGCCAGGTTACAGAGCCAAAGAATGCCCAAGACTTCACTTCCTCACCTGCTATCTGCACACTTCTAGCATTTGGGAATTGGCATAAACCATTACCTATTGCCGGATTTGGATTATCTCGCAAAATAGGTAGTGCAGCTGAACAAGGCACGCCAGCTGGAAGACCAAAAGGAACTTGTAGGACATTGTTTGTATGCTGATCGAACTCAAGGTCAGAATTAAAGTAATAAATACCACCCATCACGGAAACAGTCTCGTTAATATCACCTGAGACCCTAATTTCCTGAGTGAATACTTCGTAATACTGGTCCCTGAGAGTATGAAGCTGCGCGAAAGGGCTCGCTCCACCTTGGATATCTGCGGCATCAAAATCCTGATTCACTAGATCATGTCCGTCATGGAATCCTGTGATTGAGTTTAGAGTCCAAGTGTCGTTCAGATCCCAATTAATCCGCAAACCAACTTGATCGACGTCATAAATCGTTGGCTCTTGTTTGTCTCCTAGGTTTTGATACGGATCGTCTCCATCAAAACGCGGGTCTTGGGGGTTTGTATCACTATCATCCCGAATGCGGTCATAGGTCAAAATAGCATCAACTTGGTCATTAGGACTAAACCTAACCGCTATTGTCTGTGACGAGTAGTCTATGTCGCCAACAGTCTCGTTTAACGTGTCGTTATACCACCAGCCATCCTGGTTTCTCTCTACAAGACCCACCTTAACGGCCAACATATCCTCTATTAACGGAAGGTTAACTCTCGCTTTTAACGAATTCTTATCGTAATTACCTACCTCAGCCTGCAACTTAAGGCCAAATTCATTGAGTTGGGGACGTACTCGATTTACCACTACATTCCCCCCAAGCGTGTTCTTACCAAACAACACTCCTTGAGGTCCTCGGTTAATCTCAATACTCTCAATATCAAAAGTATCAATCAGTGCGCCCGTCGTAGATCCCATTTGCAAACCATCTACAATCATTCCAACCTGAGGGCTATTAGTCTTTTCTATACCAAGGTAGCCTATACCCCTAATCGAAATACCGGCTACATTAGGTCCTGCAGCACTTGCGGTCATGTTCAAATTTGGCACCATACCATCAAAATCCCTGAAAGTTGTTGGCATTAACCGACTGATCTGTTCTTCTCCAAATGCCGTAACGGATATTGGAACATCCTGCACCGATTCTTCTCGTCTACGAGAAGTCACTATAATCTCTTCTATTACGCTAGCTCCGTTATCCTCAGCAACTTGTTCAGCTGCATAAACATACTTGCCAGGAAAACCAACTACTAAAATAGCCAAGAAAATAGGAGTCAAAACCCCAAATATTCTATACATATCGTTCACCCCTTGTTGAATGCGCACCCTCCGGCGGATGCATCTACCTGATACGACACGATACCACTACCAGAAAATGAATCAAGATCCAAAATTAGTACGGATTACAATGCTTTATTACTTACTCACTTAAATCTAGGGGATCTGAAAATTATAATTTCTGACGATAGACTCAGCGATTTCACTGCTTAAGAACCTGACAAAACTAGCGGCAGCAAGGTTATCGGATCGTAATAAAATGCCATTTTGAATAACCGGTTCGTAAAGCTCACTGTTGAGAAATACTATATTGCCTCCTAAGCTTTTAGCCTGTGGAATTAAGCTGGCTGGAATAAACCCTAATTCAGCATTTCCAGTAGCAACCAACATGTAGGCTTGCGCTGCATTTTCCCCAAAGACGAACTTGGATCGTAGAGTTCGCTCCCAACCTTTAGAGGCCAGGACCTGCATAGCTGCTTTACCGTAGGGTGCCAATACCGGATTTGGCATAGCAAGTTTTCTAAAGTCATTAAAATTTAATCCGTCGAGCCCGGCCTCTATATCCTGCGTAGCAGTATCAAGGGCCAAGCCCCATAAAACTATGCTGCCAATGGCATATGGAAATGGCTTGGAATATTGGGAATCGGGATCTTCAAAAAGCACTGCTGGGGATTTTTGATCAGCGGCTAAAAATAAGTCGAATGGCGCACCATACTTAATTTGGGCAAATAACTTGCCCGTTGACCCAGATATAATTGACAACGAATGAGGCTCTATCCGCTCAAACTCTTCTTGTAGTTCGAGCATAGCTTCCAAGAAATTGGAAGCTACCGCTACTACTGCCTCATCGGCATCAACAGAATGCCAATAACCACACAATACTATTATTAGTAAAAATTGCCTTAACATCCTGCTGGCTATTATATAGCCCTAGAGTAAATAGGAAGAGCCAATATTAGCATAGGGTACCCCGTCAAAATCTGATACCTTTAAAACCATGATAGAACTTGAACCGATAATGCTGACCATTCTACTTGCTTTATCTACTACGGCAATCTTGTTGTTTATAGGTACACCGATAGCGTGGTGGCTAGCCAATACCACATCGCGCACTAAACCCATAGTAGAGACCATCTCAGCATTACCACTCGTTCTTCCGCCCACTGTGCTTGGCTTTTACATGCTTATTTTGCTAAGCCCGACGTCTAGTATTGGGAAATTCTGGGTAAATATAACGGGCGATACCTTAACATTCTCCTTCACCGGCCTAGTGTTAGCATCCGTTTTCTACTCCCTCCCATTTATGATCCAACCTTTACAGCGGGCATTCGAAGACCTGGGAAAGACTAAAATGGAATTAGCAGCAATGCTGAGAGCACGTCCAATTGATGCTTTCTTTTCAGTAGCAATACCGAGTTGTAAAAGAGGATTTTTAACTAGTATTGCTCTCACCTTCGCCCACACTATAGGTGAATTTGGGGTAGTGCTAATGGTGGGAGGCAACATCCCAGGGGAAACAAAGGTTGTCTCCATAGCAATATACGAATATGTAGAAACAATGCGATATCAAGAGGCTCATATGCTCTCTGCTGGCCTACTTATATTTTCCTTTATAGCTCTATTGAGCCTTTATTCGACCAACAAGCCCCACCTAATTAAAGTTGGTTAAACATGTTAGAACTAAAGTTAGACAAAAATATTGGGGATTTTAAACTTGACATAAACGAGACGTTGGATCTAACCAAGAATACAGCCCTTTTCGGGCCTAGCGGTTCTGGCAAAAGCACTATTTTACGACTTTTGGCAGGTTTCGAATCCGCCAATGGACGCATCGTATTAAACAATCGAGTGCTACTGGATACTAATACTGGAAGATTTATTCCTCCTCACAAGCGGAACATCGGGTACTTGTTTCAAAAATCAACATTGTTCAACCACCTCAATGTCCGTGAGAACCTGAATTATGCAGTAAAAAGGGATACGAAAAGGAAAACCCGCGCTTTTTCGCTCGAGGCGATATCAAAAATCTTAGATCTAGATCACCTTATGCAAAGGCCTACAAATAAATTATCTGGGGGTGAAATTCGCCGGGTAGCACTTGGCCAAACCCTGCTCACTAATCCAAAGATACTCTTCCTTGATGAACCTCTTGTAGGACTCGATGCTAAACGCAAGCAAGAGATAATTCCTTATCTCAAACTTATTCCAAAGAAGTTTAATATCCCACTAATATACGTCAGCCATTCAGTTGATGAAATCACCGCATTAACTAATCAGATGTTGTTATTAGTAAAAGGCAAAGTTATAGCCTCGGGAAAAACATTAGAGGTTATGAATGGCACTCCAATGCAAGAAGTGATTGAGAACCAAGAAGCCGGAGTAATATTAGAAGGAAAAGTAGAAGCGCACGATTCATATTATCAGCTGACACAGATCAAATTATCGGGCCAAACCCTAGTAGTCCCCATCAAGTCTTTTTTAAAAACGGGGGATACAGTAAAAATCAAGATTCGATCTCGAGATGTATCAGTCGCACTCTCGCCGCCCGAAACTAGCATTAGAAATATGATAGAAGGGCAAATCGTCGAAATGGTAAGCAACCAGTCATCGCCTAACAGTGAATTGGTCATTAAGATAAGCGACCAAGTATTGCGCGCTCAAATAACACGTTTTGCAGCCAACGACATGGGCCTAAAAGTTGGAACAAATATCATAGCACTCATAAAGAGCATGGGTATAGAATCCTAGCCCAAGGGAATAGAAATTGTTACGCGCCAAATCGAAAGCAACGTTGCAGATTAACCGGCGAGCAAATGAGGAGAAAAATATGATTTTAGGCATCCACCATATAGCGATAGGTGTCCCGAACTTGAAAGCAGGTTTGGAATTTTATGAGAATGCATTCGGCTTCGAAGTGCTTAGTATCGGAGAACTAAGCGAAGATGAAGCAGCAGACAGATGTATTGGACTAAAAAACTGTAAGGCTGAAGTGGCTATGCTTAAAGCCCCAAATGCGTTCTTAGAATTGTGGTCCTATCAGAATCCACCCCCAAAAAATATGGTTCAAGAGCCATGTGATCATGGGTATCCTCACTTCGCACTTCAAGTTAGCGATCTAGAAACGGACTACGATCGATTGAAAAAAGCTGGAATGCAATTCTCTAATGAGCCTCAATCCTTTGGAACATCTTCTGCAATTTATGGAAAGGACCCCTTTGGAAATGTCATCGAACTTTATGAGATCCGTGATAAATCCACCCCTCAACTAGAAAATAATTAACTGATATGCGGGCTCTATTACCGGTTTAAGTTTGGTATAATTCTGAAATATAATGCGTTTAACCGGGGGGATAAGCATGCAGAGTAAGTCGCCTAATCACAAACTGAGCCCCATGAAATGTCCAGTTAATATAGAGGATGTAGATCTGTTCGGGCCAGGCGCACAGGAACACTGGTACGAATCCTACGAAATTCTCCATAACGAATCACCAGTTCACCGCATACCCGGAGAAGGCTTTGAGCCTGGTACCGACGGCTATATTCTGACTAAACACGAGGATATTGAACTGGTTGTTAAGAACTGGGAGAGATTTCCACCCCTTATGTCCGTAGGCATTGAAGAGCTTTCTAAGCAGGAAATTGACCTAGAAGAACTTGAAAAAACTAATGCAATGACAATGTCTATCGTTACCCTAAGACCAAACCCAGATATGTGGCGTAGCCACCGCATGGAACTTACAGACCCTTGGGTAGGGCCAGGAGCAAAACGCAACGAAGAGATGATAAAAGGTTTTGCAAATCAATTGATAGACAATTGGATAGATAAAGGAGAAGTCGAGTTTATCTCCGAATTCGCACGACCATTGCCTCAAATGGTGATGGCCACCATTCTTGGTTTCCCACTAGCAGATCTAAAAAGATTAGAAGAGTGGGGTAATGCGCAAGTCATGCCATTTGTATATGGAAAAGGTCATCGCAATGTGATGACCGAAGAACAAACCGAAGAACAGTTTAAAGTGCTCGACGGTTTTAACGAGTATGTTAGAGAAAGAATAAGGGAAAAAAGAGAAAATCCTCAAAACGACATGATCTCTTGGCTAACAGATGTTACCTATGAGCCTCTCGGCAGAAAACTTAAAGATTTTGAAATTAACGGTATTGTTTACGCAATGGTCATCGGTGGTTTGGAAACAACGCAATACGCTTTAGAAGAAGAAGCCCAGCTCTTGTGTGAAAGAGAGGGTGTTTTTCAAGAAATTCGAAATGACCGATCAAAAGTAAGGGCCTTTACTGAAGAATCCATGAGGCTGCGTTCACCAACACAAGGACTTTCAACAAGAATGACCAGTCAAGACGAAGTTTTTCAAGGCATAAAAGTGCCAAAAGGTTCTCTCCTGCATTTGCGGTGGGCCGCTGCTAATGTTGATGGGAAGGAATGGGAATGCCCGATGGACATGCAACTTGATAGGAGAGCAAGTACCCGGCACCTTACTTTTTCAGCTGGCCCTAGAGTGTGCCCAGGTGCCCACCTTTCGAGACTAGAACAGGTAACAGCCTGGAATTGCCTTCTAGATAGAATAGACCATCTGGAATTTGGGGAAGGCAACACATTTGAACATCAACCTGGCATTATGCTCGGCACACTATCCCTAAACCTCAAGTTTAACAAGGCCGGATAAATTAGGAAGTTCCAGCTACCCTCAAACATTGGCCAGTAACCCACGTTGCTCCTTTTGAAGCAAGATACAAAACTGCAATTCCCATATCGTCTGGACTTCCTAATCTGCCAGCCGGAAGCTGGAGGGTGTTTAGCAAGTCAGGTAAATCACTATCCTCAATTTTTAAAGCCTCCATCATAACCTTCGTAGGAACAAAACCAGGTAAAATAGCATTCACTCTAATATTTGGGCCCAACTCATGGGCTAAAGTCTTAGTAAGCATATTAACGCCCGCCTTTGCGGCGGAATAGTGACCACTGCCTTCATATACATCCTGAGAAGCAAGCGATGAAATGTTGATAATCCTTCCTCCTGAGGCCATCCTTTTAACGGTAGCCTGGACGGAATGATAAATCGACGTCAAATTAAGGGCTAAAGTCCTGTCCCACTCATCTATTTCTAAATCAGCAAGCGGAGCTTGAACCGGGGAGCCTCCAGCATTGTTGACCCATATATCCAACTTCCCAAATTTGTCCACGGCACTTTCCGCAAGAAATTCAACCTCTTTTCTCTTAGTAACGTCAGTCATGATGGCTTCAGCAATTCCGCCATCAAGAGTAATTTCTTCAGCGACACGGGTTATCTGACTTGTTGAGCGAGCTGCACAAATCACCTTAGCTCCGGCTTTAGCCAATACTTTTGCTATCCCTTCTCCTATACCGCTCCCGGCGCCAGTAATAACGGCGACTTCCCCTGATAAGCTAAAAACCTTCTCAAACATTTCAGCCGCATCTTTCATCTTGATATTCTGTTCATCGTTCATATATGTATTTACCTAGAAAATTTATACATATATTAAGCAATCTTTTCAAAATGTAGGACATTTATACAGTTACTTTCCTTAAAAGATGTTTTTTTATGCTTTGGTGATGGTTAATATCATCCGACCGAATGAAGGGAGAAGGTATAAATGAATAAAATTGAACCATATAACAGCTGGTTACCATTAGAAGAGCGGGCGGCGAGCGAAACAAACCCCCGCCACAAAAAACTTCTAACCGAAGTACGAGATCACATGGAAAATGAAATCAAAGGTCAGTTGGAGCCGTTAATGGCAACCCTCACTGAAGAACCAATCTATCATTTTTGGGGAGATAATCCGTCAATCATAAAAGGATACGACGCGATCAAATCATTCTACAGTTCCATGTTCCAAACTGGCGGCCAACAGTTCGAGGTCGTGCTCGATCGGATAGTGGTGGATGACGGCGCTGTTATAACGGAAGGCCAGGTCAAAAATCTACAAAGAGGATCCGGTCTTAAAGCAATGGGAATTACGGAGATAGAGGGAGAGTCTGTCGAAGACGATCACTTGTTCGTCACAACTGCCCAGCTAGTAACAGTTTGGCCCGCTGATAAAAATGCCAAACTCGTTGGGGAGGACATCTATTTTGGTGAAAATTCGATTAATAACATCGAACGAGTAGAGCAAAAAGACCTGCCTGACTACTACGTAATCTAATAAAGAAGATTCTTCTTAACAATGTCGGCCTGGGACTAATCATGTGTTCCCACGCCGGCATCACGAAGTCGATTATCAACACCTGCCTCCAAGCGATTATCCACACTATTAACTACGATAGTGTACGATCTACCCTGCCTTTCACGTTCCATGAGAACATGCCCTTTTGAATCGAGTAAAGCCAATGTGTCGGGGGAGAAGCCCTGCTTTTCTACAAATATCTTGTCGGGAAACCATTGGTGATGGAATCTAGCAGCATCTACCGCAGCCTGGGCATTCATCTCAAAATCGACTACATTTACAATGGTCTCCAAGACAGTATTTATAATGGTGCGACCACCAGGGGCTCCTGTCACCATAAAGAGCTCACCACCCTTTGCAAGAATAGTTGGAGTCATGCTGGATAACATACGTTTATTTGGCTCAGCCAAATTAGGCTTAGTACCAATTAATCCTCTCTTATCGGTCAACCCTGGAACAGCATTAAAGTCACCCATCTCGTTATTCAACAAAAATCCAGCGCCCGGAACAACTATCCCGCTGCCATATCCCCATTCAAGTGTATAGGTTAATGAAACTGCGTTTCGTTCTTTGTCTACTATAGAAAGGTGGGTAGTATCTTCGCTTTCACGATGTGGCCGAATTTGATGCAGTTCTGATTTAGAGGCTTTCTCCTCATTAATATTGCTACGCTGGTTATCCGCATAGTTTTTACTTGCCAGCTCTGAAATCCGGGAACCCAAATAAAAATCGGGATCGCCAAGGTATTTTGCTCTATCAAGAAAAGCCCTGCGCATCGCTTCGACGGCTATGTGCATGTAAGCCGCCGATCCGTAGCCATATTCACTTATAGGAAACCCCTCAAGGACATTCAACATCTGAATTAGGGTAACTCCTCCGGAGCTGGGTGGTGCCATCGAGATAACCTCGTATCCTCGGTAAGTTCCCACAATTGGATCCCGTCGCTTAGCCTGATAGGAGGCTAAATCTTCTAAGGTGATCAAACCAGAGCCCCTCACCATCTCTCTTACAATCAACTCCGCCGTTTTACCTGTGTAGAAACCTTCAGGACCATGTTTAGCAATTCTCTCAAGTGTTCTCCCCAAATCTTTCTGCTCCAATATTTCGCCTGGCTTATATGGTTTTCCCGAATTAGAAAACTGAGCCATCGAAGCCGGGTGATCAGAAAAGCGTGGCAAAGCTCTTTCCAACGAAGCAGCGAGCTGATGACTTACTGGAAATCCTTTTCGAGCAAGTTTAATGGCTGGCTGTATTAGCACATCCCAAGGAAGAGACCCATGGCTCTGCCAAGCCATGAAGAGTCCGGCTACTGTGCCAGGGATACCCACAGAAAGGTGGCTGCGATGGTGCCTATTGAAACTATATTGACCTTGTTCAAGCCACATATCAGCACTAGCCCCAGCCGGGGCCGTTTCTCGAAAGTCATAGGTATATGCGGCTCCTTTAGACGTTCGATAAACCAAGAATCCTCCTCCCCCAATATTCCCCGCTGTGGGATGAGTAACCGCTAGAGCAAAGGCCGTTGCTACTGCCGAATCAATGGCATTACCTCCGCGATTAAGTATGAGTGCGCCTACATCGGAAGCAATTTGGCTCGCTGTGACGACCAACCCCTTTTTTGCAACTATCGGAGCATTCAAGCTCCATGCATCATGCGATATAAGAAGCCCAACTACGAGACCGATTTTTATTACAAAGCTCTTGATATGGTGATTGTAGATCATGCAATAACTTTACAAATAACAAAGGATTCTTAGGGATTATCTACCAAAAAAGGAAATTTGACTGCAAAAATGAAAGAAATATGGAACATGAATTTGTAACTATATGATTCTATTTAATATTTCAGATTAGCGTACTATTGGAAACTCTAACGGCCTTTTATTACCTTACAGTTAATGTATATTGTAGGCCTCACTAGTCGGAGCTGTATGTACATACAGTGTATTTCTCCTCGGCAGGGCGAACGCACCGACATATGCCCGGCTAGTGAGGCCAATTTTACTAAAACGAGCCCGTAGGTAATATTTAGTCAGAAAACAACTCTTTGGGAATAGCATCTTTCCAAGCCAGATTAGAATCAGCCACAGCAACAAACTCAGGATTAAGTATATTTTGCTTGTTATAAAGAAAGTCTGATCCTGAGATCGTCTGTAAATCGCCACCAGCGGCTTTGAGGATAGCGTGGGCTGCTGCAATATCCCACTCAGAAGTTGGACCTAGGCGAGGGTAAATGTCAGCATTACCTTCCGCTATAACGCACAATTTTAGAGAGCTGCCCACCGGCCTAATTTTTAATTCTCCAAATTTTTCAGCAAGAAGGGTCAAGAAATCTTCCAGGCGTGCCGCTCCATGATGCCGGCTAGCTACAACTTCTAATTTATTTTTTTCGTCCCATTTCCTAGCCTTAATCTGCCTTACCCCATCTGCACTTAAACGCGTTGCTACCCCAGTTTCTGTATTACCCGTATACACTGTCTCTCGAGTGGGTACACCAACTACACCGATAATCGGTGTACTTTTATCGATCAAAGCGATATTTACCGTGAATTCACCATTGCGGCTCACGAATTCTTTAGTTCCGTCTAAAGGATCTATAAGCCAATATCGATCCCAGACACTTCGGATTTTGAATGAGGGCAAAGAAGACTCCTCTGAAATAATCGGTATATCGGGGGTTAATAAGGAAAGCCCCTCAACAATAATTCGGTGAGAAGCAAGATCTGCTTTGGTTAAAGGCGAATCGTCATCCTTAATTTCTACCGAAAAATCAGTATCGTATACCTCTAATATAGCAGCCCCAGCTTTTTCCACTAAAGTCACAAGGTTTGGAAGAATTTGGTGATAATCTAGTTCGATCAACGGCCTAGCCTAAAATCATCTTTCAGATGCAGCTTAGCTAAATACAGAGCCGCTATCGCTCTAGCCTCATTGAATTCACCAGATCCAATTAATTGCTCTAAATCATCTAATGGCCAAGTTACCAACTCAGGGGGCTCAGGCTCATCGCCGTCCAGTCTCTCGTTATACAAATTTTGTGCTAATAACACGTCAATTGTGTAGCCCATATGACTGGGAGCTATTGTGAGTGACTTAAGATGCTCTATTTTTCTAGCACCAAAACCAATTTCCTCCTTCAGCTCACGATTAGCCGCCTCCTCGAGGGTTTCTCCATATTCCGTAGCACCCTTTACCAGAGATAGCTGAATTTCATGGAAACCAGCGGCATATTCTCTAATTAACATCAACTCATTTTGATCATTTATGGCCACTACGATTACCGCCGACCTTTTCCCAGCTGCTAATCTCTCATATTTGCGTTGCTCGCCGTTACTAAATCGTAATTGAAGCTCCTCTATGCTGAAATAACGGCTCTGCGTAACCCTCTGTAGGCTGAGTATTTCTGGAAGTCTCATTCTTCCCCCCAAAAGTAGTAGCGCGTGAGAAAAAGATTCATATTATAAAGTGATCCTAAAAACTAACAAATTCTATAACCGCTGATGTTAATAAGCACAATCAACTGGAATGAAATAGACACCGTACTCCTAGACATGGATGGCACGGTTCTCGACTTAAATTTCGATAATACACTGTGGACACAATTATTACCGAAACGCTACAGCCAAGCTAACACCATCTCACTTGATAAAGCAAAAAATCTGCTATTTACCAAAATGGACGAACTTCAAGGGACCCTTGATTTTTATCGACTCGATTATTGGGAGAGCCTTACGAAATTAAATATTTGCTCACTACACGAGGAATTATCATCGCTCATACAATACCGACCAAACGCCAATCTATTTATAGAAAGTATAAGAAACATTGAAAAACAAGTAATGCTAGTTACAAATGCCGACCCAAAGAGTATCGAGATTAAAGATAAATACTCTAAAATCAAATCGAAATTTCACTCACATATTTCCTCTCACCACTATGGTTTTCCAAAAGAAAATATACGATTTTGGAAGATGTTCTATGAGAGAGCCAATATAGAGCCAAATAGGACTCTTCTCATAGACGATAATTCTAAAGTGCTAGAAACGGCAGCGGAAATCGGCATAAAATACGCCGTAGAGATCGCTCAGCCTGACTCCACCCAAAAAACAGACAAAAAAATAACGCCATCTGCGCTAAATAACTTTCTAGAGATAATGCCGGATTGAATAGGATTGAATACTTTCAGCAAAAAAACAGTGCGATTGGATAAATGGCTTTGGGCTGCAAGGTTTTTTAAAACTCGTTCGTTGGCAAAAGCTGCGATAAATGGAGGCAAGATATACTTCCACCCATCTGGAAGGTTGGCCGACAAACAAAAGCCGAAAGTGAGCAAAGAAATTAATATAGGAGATCGCCTAACTATACGGCGGGGGGATTACAGCCACACCATAGAAGTCATTGGACTTTCTGAGAAAAGAGGGAATTCCATATCAGCAGGGAGCCTGTACGAAGAAAACGTGGCAAGTATCGAAGCTCGAGAAGCCGAAAAAACTAGGAAAAAAATGGAAAATCTAGGGCTCCAAATACCTAACAGTAGACCATCAAAAAGTGATAGGAAGGCACTGCTGCGGCTAAAGCACGGCCGATAGTATTAGTTTTTGGCTAAAATATTTGCGGTTAAACCCTTTTTCCATCAATTGAAGATATGCCATAGAACCGCGCTCTGGCATAATCTGACAATTAGACCGAAAAGTTCAGATAGGAATGACAGAAGATACCAATTCCAAAACCCATAATTTCAGCTATTACGAAATGCCCGAAGCCGCACTGGCTGAGCTAATAGTAGCCAGAGGTGAGGGAAAATTTGCCAGCAACGGAGCTATCGTAGTAGAGACGGGGGCGCGCACTGGACGCTCTCCAAAGGACAGATTCATCGTTGAAGAATCGACCACGTCAGACGCTATCGACTGGGGTACAGTTAATCAACCAATATCCAACGAGATATTTCATGCGCTTTGGGAAAATGTTCAATCCCATTTAGCCAATAAGGAAAAATTTGTTAATAAGCTCCACGTCGGGGCCGACCCTGAGCATTATCTGCCTGTAGAAGTAACCACAGAGTATGCTTGGCATGCGCTGTTTGGCAAGTCTCTTTTTATAACCCCTGAACAATTTAATCCTCAAGATAAAGAAAGGTGGCAAGTGGTGAATGCACCTACTTTTATTTGTCGTCCAGAACGAGATGGAACTAATTCAGATGGGGCCGTTATTATTAACTTCGCAGAAAAAAAAGTGCTATTAGCGGGCATGCGCTACGCAGGCGAAATGAAGAAATCAATGTTTTCTGTTTTGAATTTTCTTCTACCAGATAAGGCGGTCCTTCCCATGCACTGCTCAGCAAATATGGGTGAAAAAGGTGATGTTACGTTATTCTTCGGTTTATCTGGTACAGGAAAAACTACTCTCTCAGCTGACCCTGATAAACTACTTATAGGAGATGACGAACACGGCTGGGGAATTGGAACAGTGTTCAATTTTGAAGGAGGTTGCTATGCCAAATGCATAGACCTTTCACCAGAAAACGAACCAGTAATATATGATGCAATTCGTTTTGGGGCCATTGTAGAAAACGTAGTTATTGACCAGGAAACACGCGAACCAGATTATAGCGATGCAACTTTAACGGAAAACACACGTGCTTGTTATCCAAGAGCCAACATAGCAGCGAAAGTGGATGCGAATAGAGCAGGAGAGCCGGCGAGAATCATTTTTCTAACATGCGATGTTAGTGGTGTTTTGCCTCCAGTAGCTCTTTTATCGAAAGAGGCTGCTGCTTATCACTTTTTATCCGGTTATACGGCGGCTGTCGGATCAACAGAAGTTGGATCTACAGAGGCATATCAGGCAACCTTCTCCACCTGTTTTGGGGCACCCTTCTTCCCTAGACCTGCCCACATTTACGCCGACTTGCTAATTAAAAGAATAGAAGCATTCGGATCCCAAGTTTTTTTGGTAAACACTGGATGGACTGGGGGAGGATATGGAGAAGGTAACCGATTCTCTATACCGACAACCAGGTCAATTATCACAAGCATACAATCTGGTGAGTTGGATGATACCAATACAGAGAAACTATCTGGATTCAACTTAGATATTCCGCTTCAAGTCACAGGAGTTCCAACTGAACTGCTCAACCCAAAGAAAACCTGGGCAAACAAGAACGCTTATGATGAAGCTTCCCGAAACCTGATAGAAAAGTTTGTCGTTAATTTCAAGAAATTTGATGTCGATCAATCGATTATTGACGCAGGCCCTTCTGCTGATTTTTAAGATCATAGTACTAATCAAGAAAAAAAATGGCTGAATCTAAAGGGCCACCTCCAAATCGATTAATAGAAATGATTCGCCAGTTAGCTCTTGAATCAGAAATTGGCGAATCTTTTAAGGCTGCAGGAAGAGGAATTGAAAAGGAAAGTTTAAGGATTACACCTGCAGGTTCTATCTCTCAGTTAAGACATCCGAAAGGCCTAGGCTCTCCCCTAACTCATCCAAACATAACAACTGATTTTAGTGAAGCTCAACTTGAGTTAATTACTGGCGTCCATAAGACTGCCCGGGATGCCATAGATGAGCTGGATACAATCCATCGATTCGTATTCAAAAATCTTGGTTCTGAAATAATCTGGACTAGCAGTATGCCGTGCGATATAGCCTCAGAAAGAGAAATACCTATCGGCCACTATGGTAGCTCAAATATAGCGCTAACAAAAAATATTTACAGAAGAGGGCTTAGCCATCGATATGGTCGATATATGCAGGCAATATCTGGGATTCATTATAATTTTTCTCTTCCTGAGGCTTTTTGGAAGAGCTACTTTGATTTTCATCAGATCGATGATACTCAAAGTGCCCGAGATGAAGTTTACTTCTCTCTTATAAGGAATTTTCGGCGATTTTCCTGGCTTTTAATTTATCTATTTGGAGCCTCACCTGCTACCTGTAAAACATTCAAAAATAACACCGAGGAGCTAAAGTCGTTTGATCAATCAACCTTGTTTTACCCATTCGCGACTTCGTTGCGAATGGGTAAAGTTGGGTACCAAAGTGATGCTCAGAGTGAGCTACATATTTCATACAACTCTCTTGAGGATTACGATCAATCTATGCGAAAAGCGTTAACTGTAGAGTACCCCCCATATCAAGATATCGGGATACAAAAAGATGGGGAGTATCGACAATTGAACGTAGCCATACTCCAGATTGAAAACGAATTCTACGGCACCATAAGGCCGAAACGAAATGCAGATAGCAGGGAAAGACCTCTTAACGCTCTTAATCGAAGAGGGGTTGAGTACGTGGAAGTTAGATGTCTAGACTTAAACCCATTTGTTCCGACTGGGATCGACGAAGAAACTATAAACTTTTTGGATATCTTCCTTTATTACTGCGCACTTGCCGACAGTCCTTTAGACAATCGACTTGAATCAATGCGAATTCAGGAAAATCAGCTAAAAGTGGTAGAAACCGGGAGAGAAACTTCCGGCATTCTAAATAACGGAGAATCATTAGTAACTATCAAAGAGTGGGGGGGTCAATTATTGGATGCAATGAAACCAATAATTAGTATTTTGGATGGCCAAAACGATCAAAGCTATTTGAAAGCATGGCAAGATCAGAAAGACAAACTGGAAGACCCTGGATTAACCCCCTCTGGACTTATCTTGAACCAGATGATTGAGGCAAATCAGTCTTTCTTCGAATTCGCTCTTAACCAATCTGAGCTAACTTCAATCCAATTCAAAAATAACAAGCTAGAATCTCAGCAGCTGTCCCATCAAGATCATCTAGCTTACGATTCCGTGCAACGGCAAAAAGAAATCGAAGGGTTAACCGCAGAACCTTTCGAAGTTTTTTTAAAAGACTTCTTGTCGCTCTGATGAATTTCTTAGCTCACTGTTTTTTAGCTGATCAAGCTAAAAGCGATAAGACTTCAGCCTTAGTTGCTGGGGGCTTTATCGGTGATTTTATAAAAGGGCCAATCCCTAACCATTATCCAAAATATCTACAGCTAGGTGTCCAACTTCACCGTCGTATAGATGCGTTTAGCAACACCTTGCCCAGTATTACCCAAAGTTCTGCCAAATTTCCTAAAGACCTTAGGCGAATAGCGCCGCCCATGATAGACATAATCACCGATTATTTTCTGGCGAACCACTGGTCCCGCTTTTCTGAGGAAAGCTTACGCGGTTTTAGTAGCCGGACGTACCTAAACTTAAGTGAACACGAGAATTATTTCCCGTCTAATGCAAAGCGATTCCTATTGCATGCACAGGAAATCGACTTGCTGTCTGGTTATCTTGATCTGAAAAATGTAGAAATAGGACTCTCTTCAATAACGAAAAGACTGAAGCGGCCTGATCTGGATAATAAAATTAGAATTGCACTTCCCAACCTTATTGAACAACTTGAAACAGATTTCCATATTTTTTTTCCGCACATTCTCGAACATTCTAACGAATGGGCAAAGCAACAATTAGATAATTTGCTAGTAAGTTAATTAAACGATGATCTGTATAATGATTAAGTTAGCAATTGGAAATTTATCCTTAGAGAGCAAATTTGAAAGCAGTCCTTTGTAAATCACATGGTACACCTAACCAACTAACGATGGAGGAAATAGATAACCCCATCGCTGGTCCGCTGGAAGTATTGATAGAAATAGAGGCGAGCTCTCTAAATTTCCCTGATGTTCTCATGGTCGCAGGGAAATATCAGAGTCAGCCACCTATGCCATTTTCTCCAGGAGGAGAATTCTCCGGAACCGTTAAAGCGGTTGGCAGAGATTGTAAAAAATTTAGTATCGGTGATCGAGTATATGGAAATACGGGTTATGGCGCATTCGCAGAGGAAATAGTAGCTCCAGAATCCATCTTAAGGCTTGTCCCTGAAAAAATGTCTTTTGCGGTTGCATCGTCTATTAGCACAACATACGGCACATCGTATTACGCATTAAAAAACAGAGCCTCAATTAAGCCAGGAGAAACCCTTTTGGTAACTGGTGCTGGCGGAGGGGTTGGCCTGGCTGCTGTCGAATTAGGGAAATGTCTGGGTGCAAGGGTAATCGCAGCTGCTAGTAGTACCGAAAAGCTAACCGCTGCAATTGCGGCTGGAGCAGATGAAACAATTAATTACTCTGATGGAGAACTGAAAGACAAAGTAAAACAACTCACAAATGGCAATGGTGTTGATGTGATTTATGACCCAGTGGGGGGGGCTTTATTTGACCAATGCATTAGATCAATTGGCTGGTATGGACGTGTTTTGGTCATTGGATTTGCAGCCGGTGACATTCCGAAATTACCCACCAACTTAGTTCTACTAAAGAGCTGCGAAATAGTCGGCGTATTCTATGGCGCTTGGAGCAAAAAATTCCCTCAGGAAAATGAAATTCTTTTTGATGACCTTACAAAGTTATTCAAAGAAGATAAAATCAACCCTCTAGTTAGCAAAAAGTTTAAGTTCAACGAATATGCAGAAGCTTTAAACTGTTTATCTAATAGGGAAGCTATCGGCAAAATTGTATTAGAGATTAGGTGATTAATTTTTTTCCAGAAAAAGCAGAAGCTTATGCTGTATTGACACTAGCCATTTCAGGGGCTTCCCTGTTCTTGGCGCTAGTGCTGGAATATGGGCTAAATCTAGAACCCTGTCCGCTTTGTCTGATGCAACGCTTTTGGCTTTTTGTAGCTGGTATTTTTGCCTTCTTTAGCCTCATGCATACGCCAAGATGGGGTATTTACCCACTTTGCTCTATTATCTCCGCGCTACTCGGTGCTGGGTTCGCTATCAGGCAATTGTACCTTCAGAACTTACCTGAGGGACAAGCTCCTTCCTGCAGTGCCCCGATCGACATGATGGTAGAACAAGGCTACCCTATGGCCGATATCCTATCGGTCATGATAAGAGGTACTGGCGCCTGCGCCGATATAGCATGGACTTTAGGAGGACTTAGTATCCCGGCATGGGCGCTCATATCCTTCGTGCTTGTCTTAGCAATATCAGTAATGCAATTAATTGAAGGTCTAAACTGATTCAGATCAGTTAGATACTGCTAGTTAGCTAGCACCCTCACTGAGAAATAAAATGCTCTCTACCTGATAAATAGTTATCACAAGTGCAGAAAGTAGCCATATTTTGTTATGATTTAAGTGTGAGGCTTAACATAAGCTATCACTTGGGGGAACAATTTACAGACACTTAGACTGGGAGGGTAATGGCATGAGCCAGAAAATTCTCGTGGTAAGCTCAACAGCAAACAGCGGCAAAACTACCGTAGCAACTAACATAGCGGCAGCAAGTTCCACTCTCGGTGACCGGGTTGGTCTAGCTAGTGCACTAGGAAACACTGCCAGTAGAATTTGGTCGGAGAAGAGACCTGCTGGACTACCGTCCGTACTAGATGTGAGATTAAATGAAATGGGGCCAGAGAAATGCTCAAGTAGCATCCTGGAAAGTCTTGACACGCTCGTTATAGATTTGAGATATGAAGACTTCCAGAAGTGGGTGGCATTCTCCAATACAGTAATCATCCCCGTGACACCAGATTGCATTACCAATGGTGACGCGATGAATTTTCTAGCAAGGGTACTGACGCACAAGTCCGTGCAATACTCAGATAAGAAAATCAGTGTGGTGTTAAACAAATCCGGACCTCTGGAAGCTATTGATGGCCGTTTCAAACACTTTCTCGACTGCATAGAGGCAAGGCCGAGGTTCTCTATATCAGCGTTAACAAACTACAAAGCAGCATTAGAGACTGGTAAGGCAATTTTTGAGTTTGGGCAAGATGCTGCGTCGCAAACAGAAAAATTCGTCTGGGAGCGCTTGGTTCGCTCTTCACGCAAACCATTGCCCCAAAAGACTAAGCCGATGCCTGTGCAATCGAAAAGAGGAGTTCGAACTCCTCCAACATTCAAAGCCAAGGATGGACACCAGTTTCGAGAAGTTAGTTAAAATCTTCGCATTAATTTATGAAATCTCGATGCCCAAGGTAACAAACCATTGGGAGCGTTATTCTTCCGCCAAATACCAGCCAATAGCTTGCTAGACTCTGACCAAGTTGGGTAAGCATGGATAGTTCCCATTATCTTTTTGAGGCCCAAGTTATGGGTCATGGCCAACACGTACTCGGCTAACAATTCTCCTGCATGCGCTCCAACGATAGTAGCGCCTAGAATTTTATCGGAGCCTGGCTTAGTTAGCACCTTGATCCACCCCTCCTCTTCAGAATGAGCAACGGCACGATCCAGATCGGTAAAAGAAAAACGGGTAACCTCAACTTCTAATCCCTTAAGCCTAGCCAACCGTTCTGACAAGCCCACGGTAGCAATCTCTGGGTCAGTATAAATAACCCGTGGCACCACCGAATAATCCACTGGAAATTTCCGAAACATCCCAAATAACGCGTTTACTGCCGCATACCAGGCTTGATGCGAAGCCATATGAGTTAGTTGGTACGGGCCTGCAACGTCTCCACAAGCAAAAATATTTTTCACCGTTGTTCTCAAGTATCGGTCAAGCTTTAGCTGACCATCTTCCAACTCCACTCCTACCTCATTCAAACCCAAACCAGACAGTGATGGGAGACGACCAACAGCCACGCAAACCCTATCAAATTGCAAATCTATGGATGCTCCATTGTTTGACGCATAAGCTATACCTGCACCGCTAGCTAGCGGCTTAATATGGCTAACTTCGTAGCCCAGATGGAGGTTTATTCCCTCATCAGAAAATCGCTTACTTAGGGTATAAGAAACATCTTGGTCCTCACCCTGAAGAACTTCTTTCTCGATATCAACAACTGTAACCTTCGATCCTAAGCGACTAAAGCCCTGAGCAATCTCACAGCCAATAGCCCCAGCTCCAATAATCAATAAATTTTCCGGTAGCTGGCCTAATTTCCATAGGGTCTCAGAAGTTAACGGTTGTGTTTCCAATAACCCAGGAATTGCAGGAATGATTGGCTGAGCTCCGGTTGCTAAGATAATATTTTTCGTGCTAATAGTTTGGCCATTCACTTCCACTTGATGCCTATCTAAGAGACGCGCCTCCCCAGCAAAACAATCAACACCAAGGTCTCTATAACGCTCAAACGAGTCTTTAGGCGCTATTGTCTCTACTGCACGCTCAATATTTAGCATCACGTTTTGAAAAGAAACTTTCGGAGAGGTCGCTCCAATTCCATACTTCCTTGAGTTGGATTGGTCATAGGCTGCCTTTGCCGAATGAATAAGTGTCTTGCTTGGTATACAACCTGTATTAAGGCAATCACCACCAGTCTTATCCTTTTCAATCAAAGCAGCTCGCGCACCAACAGTAGTGGCTATAAAGGCTGCTATAAGACCTGCTGCACCTCCACCAACAATCACTAGATTCTTATCGTACTTGGCCATAAAGTGGCTACTCCTATTCAGAAACTAGATATCGGATTTACCGAACAAACTAGTTTTATTTAACCAGACTAAGAGTCTTTGCGCTAACAAAGGGAAAATCCCTAGCAAACTTAAAGCTATAATTATTCTGAAACTAAACACGCCAGAAAGGCTAGAGAGAGATGCCAGCTGTTCGCCTGCGTAAACATAGATAAAAGTGCCAGGAAACATCCCTAGCAAGCTTATCCAAAAAAAGGTCCAAGTGGGGATTCGGGTTATTCCCATAACTAAATTAATTATGAAAAACGGAAATAGAGGAACCACTCTCAAGCCAAAAAGATAAGCTTTCCCCTGCTTGTCCAACCCTGTATTTACGAGCTCCAACTGCTCCGAAAATTTCGATTGCACCCATGACTGAAGAACGAAACGAGATATCAACATGGCCAAGGTCGCCCCGATCGAGCTCGCGAAAGAAGCGAGACCAACCCCAAAAAAAGTCCCAAAAACAGCTCCCCCCGCTAGCGTCATTATCGTGGCTCCTGGCAGAGAAAACGCAGCAATAAATATATACCCTGCAACATAAATGCAACTACTAAGCCAAAATTGATTTTCAGCGAAGGTGCTAATATCGACATGAACTGCTTTAAGATAAGCAAAAGTAAGGTATTCCTTGAGATCAGCGGCCCAGAACATCGCTGCAAAACTAACAACAACTAAAATTAAATAACCTTGGCGTTTTTTCATGGGAATTAACAATCTAACTGGTTTTGTCACTCGGCCTCAACGACTCTAAGACGTCAAATATAAATGCATGATATCCTATGCCTGTGATGAAACATAAATTCAATAGAAGCTTTCCCAACACTCGGCTGCGACGCAATCGAAAAAGTGTGTTTTCAAGGGACTTGGTACAAGAAAACCAGTTAGACCCAAAAGATTTAATATACCCAATATTCCTAGTAGAAGGGAAAAATAAAGAACTGCCAATAGACTCTATGCCACAAATTAATCGATTATCAATTGAAAATGCTGTGAAGACAGCCTCCAAAGCTCATAAGCTTGGAATTCCAGCGATCGCTTTATTTCCAAATATAGAACCATCATTGCGTAATTCTAATGGGCAAGAGGCAGTCAACCCGGATGGCCTTATCCCTCGCGCTGTAAAGGCCATTAAAAAAGAGTTGCCTGAACTTGGAATTATAACTGACGCCGCGTTAGACCCTTATACTTCGCATGGACAGGATGGAATACTTGATCAAAATGGTTACGTGGACAACGATCTAACGGTATCGATACTTTGTGATCAAGCAATAGTTTGTGCTGAAGCGGGTGCGGATATTATTGCACCCTCGGACATGATGG
>MDTE01058280.1_pt1 | contig 22918 bp, 16 predicted proteins | sample 811231 | NCBI WGS metagenome assembly MDTE01 (sample SAMN05326651, study PRJNA326480) | marine metagenome | isolation source: seawater | place: Indian Ocean: Red Sea | collected 2010 | reverse complement strand
GTTGCCGACCATCGCCTGGTCGATGATGCCCTGCAGCCCCCCGATGACGTTCTGCACCATCGTGGGCCAGGCCAGGTGCCAGACGGCACGGCCAAGAGGCCCCTCGACGATGGAGCGGTCGAAGGTCTGCTTTGGGGGGGCGTCCGCCTTACTGGGCGGATCGTCGGATGACAAGCGAGCGGGCTCGGTGTCTGTCATGCGGCTGGCCGAATACAGACACCATCGTCAGACGCGATAGGATCAAGTTCCGATCGTGGATGCTGCTCCGACACTCTATCAGATTGAAGCGCGCCTTCGTTCCGCCCTCAGCGACCCTGGTCCCTGCCCCGACGCGCACTCCCGGGTAGCCCCGCAACCCCGCGTCGGCTGGAAAGCAGGGGTCATTCCGGAGGGGTCGCGAGCCGCCGCCGCGTTGCTGCTTCTCTACCCGATTGGCGACCGCGCGCACCTGTGTCTGACCCGCCGCGCCGGCTCGCTCGGAACCCACGCGGGCCAGATATCGCTCCCGGGCGGCGCCGTCGACGACGGCGAGAAGATCGAAGAGGCGGCGCTCCGAGAGGCCCACGAAGAGATCGGACTCAGCAGCAACGGATTGCGGGTATTGGGCAGGCTGACACCGCTCTACATTCCGGTCTCGAACTTCGCGCTGCACCCGGTGCTCGGCGTGCTGACGACGCGGCCATCACTCGCGGCGTCGGCCGCCGAGGTGGCCCACATCCTGGAGGTGGCGCTCGACGACCTGCTGGCCCCGACCAACCTTCGTCCGGGGTGGATCTGGCGCGACCGCGAGACAATCACCGTCCCGTTCTTCGCCCTGGGGGGCGAGCGCGTCTGGGGGGCCACCGCGATGGTCTTGAGCGAGCTCGTCCACCTGCTGCAACTCGACGCCACCGCGCCCCCCAACACCGAACCCGGCCAATCCGAGCCGGGATGGAACCCGAGACCGTAAATGGCGAAACGACGAGGCCGCCGCGAGGCGCCGCTGTTCGATCCTCCGCCCCCCGAGACGACCGATGCGGCGGCAGGCACCCGCGAACCGACCGTGGAGCTCATCGACGCGGCGGAGTCACGCTACCTCAACTACGCGCTGTCGGTGATCACCTCGCGCGCCCTGCCAGATGTGCGGGACGGCTTGAAACCGGTGCAGCGGCGGATTCTCTACACGATGTGGGAACAGCGCCTGCGCGCCGACGCCAAGCCACGAAAGTCGGCCAAGGTCGTGGGCGACGTCATGGGGAGCTATCACCCCCACGGAGACACCGCGCTCTACGACACGCTGGTCCGGATGGCCCAACCCTTCGCCCTGCGTTATCCGCTGGTCGATGGACACGGCAATTTCGGGTCGCTCGACGGAGACGCGGCAGCCGCGATGCGGTACACCGAATGCCGCCTTGCCGCACCAAGCGCCGACCTGCTCGCGGAGATCGAACAGGAGACCGTGCCGTTCCGGCCCAACTACGACGGCACGCGCGAGGAGCCGGTCGTGCTTCCGGCTCGACTTCCCAATCTCCTGATCAACGGCGCGACCGGGATCGCGGTCGGCATGGCCACCAACATCCCACCGCACCACGTCGGTGAGGTCTGCACCGCGCTCCTCAAGCTGCTCGACAACCCGGAGTTGAGCAGTGTGCGGCTCTGTCAGTACGTGAAGGGCCCCGACTTTCCGACCGGCGGCCAGGTGCTGAACACGCCGGACGAGCTCAAACAGATCTACAAGACCGGGAGCGGCGGCATCCGGCTGCGCGCCACCTGGGAGAAAGGCCCGACCACCAGGAGCGGCAAGACGATCCAGATCACCAGCATTCCGTATGCGGTGAACAAGGGGCAGATCGTCGAGCGGATCGCCGAAGTGATCGTCGCCCGCAAGCTCCCCCCTCTGGTCGACGTGAAGGATCAATCGACCGACGACGTGCGCATCGTGCTCGAGCTCAAGCGCGACGCCGACGAACAGATGGTGATGGCGTACCTCTTCCGCCACACCCCGCTGCAGACGAACTTCGCGGTGAACCTGACCTGCCTCGTGCCGACCGGACAGGACGACGTCGGCCGCCCGGAGCGTCTGGGCCTCCATGAGCTGCTCTGGCACTTCCTCCGGTTCCGCCTCGACGTCGTGACGCGGCGGCTCGAGCACGAGCTGGCGGCCCTGGCCCGGCGGATACACATCCTGGAAGGCTTCGAGACCGTCTTCGACGCCCTCGACGAGGTACTGAAGATCGTGCGGAAGTCGGACGGCAAGGCGGACGCGGCGGCGAAGCTGATGAAACGGTTCCCGCTCGACGCCGAACAGACCGACGCCATCCTCGAGCTGAAGGTCTATCGGCTGGCCCGACTCGAGATCCTGATCATCCGCGAGGAGCTGGACGAAAAGCGGAAACGGTCCCGCCAAATTGGCGGCCTGCTCAGCAGCGAACCGAAGCGGTGGGCCGTCGTGCACGACGAGATCAAGGAGATCCAGCAGGCCTACGGCAAGGGCAAGACCAACCCGCGCCGCACGATCATCCAGCCGGCCGAAGAAGAGGTCGAGTACACGGCCGATGACTTCATCGTGGCGGAGGATGCCATCGTGCTGGTGACGACCGACGGTTGGGTCAAACGCCAGAAAGAGGTCAAGGACATCACGACGACCCGGCTTCGCGAAGGCGACTCGCTGCTTGCCGCGCTCGGCGGGAGCACCCGGGCCACCTGCGTCTTCTTCTCGAACTTCGGCGTCGCCTATACCGCACGTATCGCCGACATTCCGGCAACTACCGGGCACGGCGAACCGATTCAGCGTCGGTTCAAGCTGAAAGACCGTGAGCGGATCATCGCGGCGGTCAGCCTCGATCCCAGGGTCGCTCCCGACATCACTCCCCGACGGGCCGGCGGCGAACCGAAACGGCACGTGATCGCCGTGACGACCGATGGCTATGCGCTCCGGTTCAGCCTCGAACCGTTCATCGAGCCGAGCACACGCGCCGGACGACGCTACGCCCGGCCCTCGGGTGGCGCCGAGGTGGTCGACGTGGCCTGGACCACGGGCGAAGAAACCGTGATCGCCGCCACCGCGCAGGCGCGGGCCATGCTGTGCCCAGCAAGCGAGCTCAACTTCCTCTCCGGTCCCGGCAAAGGGGTCATTCTCATCAAGCTGCCAAAGGGGTCCGACCGGGTCCTAGGGTTCATCGCGTCGACTGGCGATCGGGATCTGCTGACGGTCGAGACGAACCGAGGCGCCAGCCAGACCATCTCCACCGCCAAGTACGGCGTGACCGGCCGCGGAGGGAAGGGCCGGGAACTGCTCCAACGGGGCCAGTTCGGCAAGGTCGTCCCCTCGCCCGTGGTCGTGCCCAGTCTCGAAGAGTGACCGCTCCCCTCCCGACCTTTTCCCTCACCGCATTCGTCTAAGCGTCGAGGAGGGCGGAACACGCCTGCGATGTGACCACTCGCCCTCAGGCCGTGACGAACGTCCGTGACGCCGGGACGAACATGGACACGCGAGGGACGAGCGGTGGCAGTCGCGTTTGCGTCGAGACCTACGGGAACCCATAGTGGCGGGATGCCACGGTTCCGGGTGAGCCTCAAGCTGATCTGGGTCGGCTCGACCCGGCGACGTTCCTGCGCATCCACCGGTCGACGATCGTCCACGTCGACCGGATCCGAGAGCCCCAGCCGGACTTCAACGGCGACTACGCCGTCGTACTCGACGACGGCACCCGTCTGTCACTCGGACGCAGCTACCGCGACCGGGTTCAGGCCCGCCTGGGCCGCTTCCACTAGGTTTCATGCCGAAACGAGCGCGTGGCGGCGTTGCTTCGTCGGTCACATGCACCCGGCATGCTCCCTCCTCGCGCCTTGCCACCCACTCGTCTCGGCAAGAAACCCCGCTCCGAGTGGCCGGGTAGAGTCAGTTCCCGAGGGGGTCGCCGGATCCTGAGGTGGGTCTCGGGCCGGTCCGGGTGGTGAGAGAGCGCTGCTCGGCCGGATTGAGGGCGTAGTCGTCTTCGTCGAATCGGAGCAGGTCGTCGGGGAGAAAGAGGACCCGCATCAGACCGGCGTCGGAGTGATGTGGCGACGCGAGGAGGAAGTGGCCGACTTCATGAGCCACGCTGCGACCCAGGGCTCGACCGAGCAACGTCTCCTCGATGCCGGGAAACGCCTTGGGCGAACGGCCGCCCAGCTTGACCGCGCCGACCAGTCGCCGCGCCGCGTCCACGGAGGCCTGAATCTCATGGCCGGGCCGGGTCAGCGACTCGAACCAGATCCACGCCAGCGCGGTATGGGCGGCCGACGCCTGGGGACGGTCGGTCTCCGAATCGGCGATGGCCAGTCGACGGCGCTCTTCGACGTCCTCGCCCGCGCCGTTCCACGCGAACGCGATGCCGTAGGGTGCCCAGATCCGGTCAACCTCGCTCTTGAGCAAGGCGAGGACTCGCGGAGACAGTTGCGAGGTGACCACCAGATCGATCGCCACCCGGTAGCCGAGCGCCGCCCGGAGCACGTCGGGAGCCGCCGCGACCAGGCCGGCGCCTGATAGCGCCGCGACCAACCCGAGGGCAATCGCCCACCGCCAGCTCGACCCTTTCTTGACCATCCCGTGTCCTTTCCGTCTCGGACACTCGAACGGGGATCGCCGCCGCAACAACGACGATCTCCGCCGGGTGTTGCGGTACTGGCGGGCGCCCTGCCCATCGTGATCCGCCGCGGCCACGTCAACGAATCACCCCGGAACAGGGCCACCCACCAGACCGCGCCTGATGAGACGTCGATGCCACGACATCACAGGCCCGCGAGGCAAAGAACAGGATTGGGACGGGAGGGCCCTACGGCGTGACGAGCAGCAGCTGAACGTGACGAAGCGAGGGCGAAAGTGGACGTGCTAGTGTCCTGTAACAGTGATTCGTGGAATGAGTCCGTGGCGCGGCGCCCGACCTGGCTAGGCGCGACAAGGGAGCAAATCGGGCATTTGTGACCGAGGAGCAACGCGGTCAGGCGGGATGCCCCGCCGCGGAGTTGTTTCACGAATCACTGCTACAGGGCACTAGACTGATGCAGCGATGGCGAAGAGTTATACGGCGAAGGACATCACGGTTCTCGAGGGCCTGGAGCCGGTCCGCCGACGTCCGGGCATGTATATCGGCGGCGTGGGCCCGGCTGGCCTCCACCATCTGGTCTGGGAGGTCCTGGACAACGCGGTCGACGAGGCGATGAACGGTCACGCGACCCGGATCGGGGTAACGCTGCACGCCGACGGGACATCGGTCACCGTTTCGGATGACGGCCGCGGCATTCCGGTCGACACCCACAAGAAGACCCGCAAGAGCGCCCTGGAAGTCATCTTCACGACCCTGCATGCCGGGGGCAAGTTCGAGCACCGCACCTACCGCACCGCCGGCGGTCTGCACGGAGTGGGGGCCAGCGTCGTGAACGCGCTCTCGAAGGAGCTCGTCGCCACCTCGAAGCGCGAGGGCGCCCGGTGGGAACAGCGCTTCGCCCAAGGCAAACCGACGACCAAGCTGAAAAAGGTGAGCGCGGCGCGCGGCGCTGGCACGACGGTCTTCTTCCGACCCGACCCGACGATCTTTCCGAAGACCGCCTTCGACGCCGATCTGATCGCGGATCGGCTGGAGATCGCCAGCTATCTCCACCGCGGCGTGACCGTGGTGTTCGAGGACGAAGCCGCCGGACGGACCGAGACCTTCAAGCACGACGAGGGGCTCTCGGACTTCCTCACCAAGATTCTCGAGAGTCGGGAGGCGACGCCGGTGCACGCGGCGCCGTTCGCGCTGACTCGGGAGCACGACACGAGCTCGTCGAAGCTCGATCTGGTCCTGCAGTGGACCGAATCCACCGACGAGCATCTGCGCAGCTACGTGAACGGGATTCCGACCGCCTCGGGAGGCACCCACGAGAACGGGCTGCGGGCTGGACTCGGCAAGGCGATCCGGAACTTCATCGACACCCATGGGCTGAGCCCGAAGGGGGTCACGCTGACCACCGACGACATCCGGGAAGGCGTGACCGGGGTCGTGAGCGTGTTCATCCCCGACCCGCAGTTCCAGGGTCAAACCAAGGACCGGCTGAACAACCCCGAGCTGGCCGGGGTCGTGGACGGCCTGATCCGACCGGCGCTCGAGCACTGGCTGAACCACAACATCAGCGTGGCCGAGAGCATTGTGGCCCGGATCATCCTGGCCGCTCGCGCCCGGGCGGCCAGCCGCGCCGCGCAACAGGCGGTCTCGCGCAAGAGCGCCACGTCGAACCGGCTGAACCTGCCTGGCAAGTTGAGTGACTGCACATCGCCCGGCACGGCAGGGAGCGAGCTGTTCGTGGTGGAAGGAGACTCGGCGGGAGGCTCAGCGAAGCAGGGGCGCGACCGCGTCCATCAAGCCATCCTGCCGCTCCGAGGCAAGGTACTCAATGTCGAGAACGCGCCGCTGACGAAGGTGCTCGAGAACAAAGAGCTCTCAGACCTGGTCACGGCCCTGGGCTGCGGTCTCGGCAAGAACTTCGAGCTGGGCAGGCTGCGCTACGACCGCATCATCATCCTGGCCGACGCCGACGCCGACGGGAATCACATCGCCACGCTGCTGTTGACGTTCCTGTACCGCTATCTGCCCAAGCTCATCGCCAACGGCAAGGTCTACCTCGCCCAGCCTCCGCTCTACCGGATCGACGCGGGTAAGGAGACCTTCTGGGCGCTCGATGACGCCCAGAAAGACAACGTGCTCTCGGGCCTGGGCAAGGGCAATGGTCGGGGGCGGGCCGAAGTAACCCGCTTCAAGGGGTTGGGCGAGATGATGCCCAAGATCCTGTGGGACACCACGCTGAATCCGAAGACCCGTCGTCTCTTGCGAGTCGAGGTCGCGGATCAGATTCGCACCGACCGGGTCATCACGGACTTGATGGGCCGCGACGCCTCGGCCCGCTTCCGTTTCATCATGGACCACGCCGAAGACGCCGACAGCCTCGATGTTTAGATGGGGCTTCGCCCCAAACCCCACACGGGGCGCGCCGTGCGCGCCCGGCAGGCACGGTCTTCGCGAGCCTGCTCCCACAACTCGCTCAAGTGGCGTCCGGCAGGAGGCCGGCGACGACCTCGACGTCGCTGAACCCGAAGCGGTCGGTGACGATCACGCGGAGCTGCTCGGCATCGGCTTCCGACGCGTACGGGCCGATCCAGATCGCCGGACCCATCGTGCCGTCCTCCAGCGTCACGGGCGCCAGAATCGCGGGCGCTCCGAGCTCCCGCAACATCTCCGCGCTCGCCTCGGCCGCCTCGGTGGTCTCGAACACCCCGGTCCTCAGCACATAGGTCTCGTCGAGCGTCGCCTCGGTGGCGGTTGACAGATCGATCGGCTGAGGCAGCTCGATCGCGGCCAGCTGGGGCGGCGGTCCGGACCCGACCGGTCGACCGCTCAAGACCTCGGGACCATAGAGGGTGAGCATCGCGCCGAGCCCCACGCCGGCTATCACGCCCGCCGCGGCGGCCATCATCCGTCGGGTCTGGGACCCGAGCCGGCCGTGGCTGCGGGTGGAGGATCGCGACACGCGCCCCAGGCTGGGAAGACTCGCCCCCAGCTCCAGCGCCTCGGCCGCCTTGGCCACGATGGTCTCGTCGATCGTCGGCTTGAGTCCGGCGTAGCCGGCCTCGAGCGACCGGTCGCAGATGAGGTTGATCTTCCGCGGCACCCCTTCGCTCAGCTGGTACACGAGATCGATGGCCCGCGGGTTGAACATCGTTTCCCACGCCCCCCGTGCCATCCGGATCCGGAACCCGACGTACTTCTCGACCTCGTCCCGGTTCAGCGGACGCAGCTCGCATCGTCTGGCGATCCGCTGGTTCAAGGGACGCATCTCCGCCGTGCCGAGCACGGTCAAGAGCTCCGGCTGGCCAACGAGCAGGATCTGCAACAGCTTCTGGCGGTCGGTCTCGAGCGCGGTCAGCACCCGCAGCTGTTCGAGAGTCTCCGCCGGCAGGTTCTGCGCCTCGTCGACCACCGCCAGCGCGCTCGCTCCGACCGTCGACAACGAAAGCAGGAAACGGTTGAGGGTCTCGATCAGGCTCTGGCGACTGGCGTCCTGCAAGGCGCGCACGTCTGATACCACCCCGAAATCCTGGAGCAGCACCCGGAGCAGCTCATCCGCCGTGACGAAGGGATTCAAGACCAGCGCGGTGAACACGTCGCGGTCGAGCAGCTGCAGGAGCGCCCGGGTCGTCGTGGTCTTGCCGGTCCCAACGTCTCCGCTGAGCAGAAGCATCCCCTCGCGGCGGCGCACCCCGCGCAGAAGCTGTTCGAGCGCCTCCTGGTGAGAATCGCTCCTGTACAGGAACTCCGGGTCCGGCGTGGGACTGAAGGGCTGGCGACGGAACAGATAGTAGTCCTCGTACACGGCGGTCTGGGCCTCAAGCGGGGACGATCGTCACCGCGCCACCGCGTCGAGCGGTGGCTCTCTCCGGGAGTTGGCTGTTACCATTGGCAGTTCGCAACGACTCGGCGTCCCGAGGCGTCTGTAGGGCAGATGCCGGTCGGCCCGAGAGCTTCGCGACGCCGTGTCGCAACCACGGCGTTGCTTCCACGATATCAGGAGCCCAGGTGTTCCCACGATTCTTGGCTGTCGGTGCGCTGGCGCTCTGCCTGAGTGTCGATGCGACCGCCCAGACCCATCTCGGCTCGGTTCGCGGCACCGTCTCCGACCCTTCGGGCGCTCGTGTCGAGAACGCCGACATAACGGTCCGCGACGACGCAACCGGACTCGCCCGCACCGCCACCAGCGACGGTGAGGGACGATTCGCCATCTCTCAGCTGCCGCCCGGACAGTATCGGATCGACGTGGCGGCTGGCGGCTTCCGACGCCTGGTGCGCGACACCCCGCTGCAGGTGGGTCAACAGCTCCAGCTCGATCTCGCGCTCGAGACCGGGGCCGTCACCGAAGAGGTCGTCGTCTCCGGTGCGCCGACCGTGGCGTTCGAAGCCAACGGGCTGAGCACCGTCATCGACAACGTGCAGGTCACCAGCCTGCCGCTCGACGGCCGGAACTTCCTGGACCTGTCGCTGCTGGCTCCGGGCACCACGACGGCCGCCGAGGGCTCGGCCGGGTCGGTGCGCGGCGCCTTCACACTGAACGTCAACGGCGCCCGGGAAGGCGCGAACGCATATCTGCTGGACGGCGCCTACAACGTCGACCCCAAGCTGAACACGGTGGCGGTCCGCCCGCCGGTCGACGCCATCGAGGAGTTCCGGGTCGTGAGGGGCAGCTACGACGCCACCTACGGCCGGCACGCCGGCGCGCAGATCAACGTCATCACGAAGTCCGGCTCGAATCAGTTCCACGGCACCCTCTATGAGTTCTTTCGGCACGACTCGCTGAACGCCGCCAACTTTTTTGCCCCGGAGGGCGAACCGGACCCGGACTATCGGCGCAACCAGTTCGGCGGCTCGCTCGGCGGCCGACTGGTCGAGGACCGCACGTTCTTCTTCATCGACTATGAAGGGACACGCCTGGATGAAGGCGTCACGCGGGTGACCAATGTCCCCACGCTGGCGGAGCGGCAGGGGGATTTTTCCGACAGCCTGTTCGCCGCCCCCCTCGTGCCAGGCACTCCCTTCCCGTTCCCGGGGGGCCAGCTGCCCGCGCCGTTCATCAACCCGATCGGGCAGGCCATCGCCAACCTCTACCCGCTGCCGAATCGGAACGTGCCGTTCGCCAACTACGTGTCTTCGCCGACCCTGACCGACCGCAATGACCAGTTCGACGCCCGCATCGACCATCGCACCGGCCCCGCGTCGACGCTCACGCTCCGCTACAGCGTGTCGGATCGCGACCTCTATGAGCCGTTCTCGGCCCCCGGCTTCAGCCAGGTGCCGGGCTTCGGCACCAACGTGCCGCAGCAGGCGCAGAACCTACTCGGCAGCTTTACCGGGGTCATCTCACCCACGCTCGTCAACGACCTCCGGGTGAGCTACACCCGCGTCTCGAGTAGCGCGTTCCACGAGAACAGCGGGACCAGCCTGAACCAGATGCTGGGGCTCCCGGAGCTGTCGGACAACGTCCGTGACCACGGCCTCAGCTTCATCACGATCACCGGCTACTCCCCGCTGGGAGACGAGTTCAACAATCCGCAGGACAGCACCACCGGTACGGTGCAGATCCTCGACACGCTCACCTACGCCCGCGGAGCGCACCTGTTCAAGTTCGGCGCCGACCTGCAGTTCACCCGGCAGGATGCCTTCCGGGACGTCCAGTCGCGAGGGCTGCTGACCTTCTCGTCGTTCCCGGCGGCGTTCACCGGCAACGCGCTGGCCGACCTGTTGCTGGGGCTGCCGCTGGTCACCGGCGGCGCGCGGCTCGACAACCCGCAGCGGCTGCGGACGTCGAGCTACAACCTGTTCGTTCAGGACGATATCCAGATCGGGTCGAACCTGACCGTCTCGGCCGGTCTTCGTTACGACTACGCCTCGCCCGCCGTGGACGCCGACGACCGGGCCAACGTCTACGACCCGGCTACCGGCTCGCTCGTCGCGGTCGGCAGCGGCGGCATCCCGCGCGCCGGCTACGACCCGGACCGGAACAATCTGGCGCCTCGACTCGGGGCGGCACTCTCCCTCAACGACGGACGTACCGTCGTCCGGGGCGGCTGGGGCGTCTACTACGACCAGGCGGCGCTGGCGCCCGGCGAGGGTCTCTATTTCAACCCGCCTTTCTTCGATTTCAATCTGTTCTTCCCGCTCCCGGGGCTACCCCTGACGCTCTTCAACCCGTTCCCGAGCTTCTTTCCCGTCGCCCTGCCGCCATCGGCCCTGACAATCCAACGCGACCTCCAGACCCCGTATCTGCAGCACTGGAACGCGACGGTGCAGCAGGAGATCGGACCGGGCCGTTCGATCGAGGTGGCCTACGTCGGCTCGCGCGGGAGCAACCTCCTGCGTGGGCGCGACATCAATCAGGCCGACGCAAGTCCGAACCCGCTGAACCTGCGCCCAAACCCACTCTTCGCCGATATCGTGTCGCTCGAGTCACGGGGCCGGTCCCGCTATCACGCGCTGGAGATCACCGGCGAACAACGCTATCGCAGCGGCCTGTCGCTGCTGGCGGCCTACACGTTCGGGAAGTCCGAGGATGACGGATCCGACTTCTTCTCGAGCGCCGGCGACCCGAACTTTCCTCAAGACAGCAACGACCCCGACGCCGAGTTCAGCCGCTCCAACTTCGACGTGCGGCATCGTCTGTCGGTGAGCTTCGCCTACGAGTTGCCGTATGGACGCAACCAGGGCGACACGGGCGGGCTGGCCGGCGTGTTTGGCGACTGGCAGCTGGCGGGCATCATCTCGGTCCAGAGCGGCAGTCCGTTTACGGTGGCCCTGCTCCCCGAGATCGACAACAGCAACACGGGGCGGGCCGCGCTCGGCTTTGGCGCCAATGACCGACCGAACCTGGTGGGAAGTGCCGATGCGGCGAACCCGTCTCCCGACGGCTGGTTCAACACCGACGCATTCACGTTCCCGGCCTTCGGCACCTTCGGAGACAGCCCACGCAACGGCTTTGATGGCCCCGGCTTCGCCAACGTCAACCTGGCGTTGCTGAAGAAGGTGAGCCTGAGCCGGTCGGCTGACCTGCAGCTGCGATTCGAGGCGTTCAACCTCTTCAACCGGACCAACTTCAACCTGCCTGACGCGTTCCTCGGGTCGCCGACCTTCGGTCAGATTCTCTCGGCCCAACCGGCGCGACGACTCCAAATCGGGGTCAAGCTGCTGTTCTAACCTCAGGCCCTGCTCATGGCCGCACTCAGTGACCACTCGACATCAGGCGCTCTGGCCAGCTCGTCGCGGCCGATCTGGACGGGGTTCGATTTCGAACCTCGTACCCGGTTGATCTTCGGAGCGGGAGTCATGGAACGCCTCGGGTCGGTGGCCGCCGAGCTCGGATTTCGGCGGCCGCTTCTGGTCGCCGACCACGGATTGGTCGAGGCGGGTCACGTGGAGGTCGCTGAACGGCTCCTCAGCGAGGCGGGCCTGACCGTCAGTCGTTTCCATGAGTTCGACGTCAACCCCGATACGGCGATGGTCGAGGCCGGACGAGCGATGGCGGCGCCGCTCGAGATAGACGGCATCGTCGGGCTGGGCGGGGGCAGTTCGATGGACTGCGCCAAGGGGATCAACTTCCTGCTCAGCAACGGCGGCGCGATGTCGGACTACCGGGGCTACGGCAAGGCCAGCCGCCCGATGCTACCGATGATTGGCGTGCCGACCACGGCCGGTACCGGCAGCGAAGCCCAGAGCTATGCGGTCATCGCCGACGCGACCACTCATCTCAAGATGGCATGCGGCGACCCCAAGGCCGCCTTCCGCGTCGCCCTCCTCGACCCGGCGCTCACGCTTTCTCAACCGCCCGCGGTGACGGCCACCTCGGGATTCGACGCCATCGCCCACGCGGTCGAAACCACAGTCACCACCCGCGGCCACGCGCTGTCGGAGGCGCTGGCGCGGGAAGCCTGGCGACTCCTCGACGCCGCGTATGAACGGGTGCTGACGACGCCCGACGACCTCGAAGCCAGGGCCGCCATGCTGCTGGGCGCGTTCCACGCCGGTTGGGCCATCGAGCAGTCGATGCTGGGCGCGGCCCATGCGTTGGCGAACCCGCTCACCGCGCGCTACGGGATGACCCACGGCGTGGCGTTGGGTATTCTGCTACCACACGTGGTCCGCTGGAACGGCGAGACCGCGGGCGTGCTCTATGCGCGCCTGCTGGGCAGGGCCGATGCAGACCATGCCGGCGCTCAGCTTTCGGACCGATTGCGAAGGCTGGCCACGCTCGGAGGCCTGCCGGACCGCCTCGGGCCGGAGGGGGTGGAGCGAGACGCGCTCCCCGCCCTGGCCGACGACGCGGCTCAGCAGTGGACCGGCACGTTCAATCCGCGGCCGCTGACCGCAGCGCACGCACTGGAGGTGTACCAATGCGCGTTCTGACGACGGCCCTCGGGGCCCTTGTGCTCGGAGCACTCCTGCTCAGCCATCCGCTCGGGGCTCAGGAGCCGGCGACGAGTCCACCCGACGCCTGGCCACAGTTCCGCGGCAACACGTCGTTGACCGGTGTCGCAGGCTCCGAACTGCCAGCCGAGCTCACCTTGCAGTGGACCTACGAGGCCGATGAGGCAATCGACTCCTCGGCGGCCATCGTCGACGGCACGGTGTACTTCGGCACGTGGGCGGGCACCGTCGTCGCGCTCGACCTCGACACCGGCGAGGAGAAGTGGACCTACTCCACCGGGGACATGGGCATCGGCGAGTCGTCCCCCGCGGTGGCCGAGGGCCTGGTCTTCATCGGCGACCTCGGTGGGGTCTTCCACGCCATCGACGTCGAGACTGGCGAGGCACGTTGGACCTACGAGACGCTGGGCGAGATCAAGTCGTCACCGGTCATCGTGGGCGACCACGTCATGATCGGCTCCTACGACGGCTTCCTCTACTCCCTCGCCATCGCGGACGGCTCGATGACGTGGAAGTACGAAACGGCGAACTACGTGCACGCGACTCCCGCCGTGCACGACGGCATCGCCTACTTCGGGGGGTGTGACGAGATCTTCCACGGCGTTCGGGTGAGCGACGGCGAGGAGGTGGTCGCCGTGCCTGCCGGCGCCTATACCATCGCCTCTCCGGTCATCAGCGACGGCAAGGTCTTCTTCGGCACCTACGACAACGAAGTGATCGGTCTCGACCTCGAGACCCACGAACTGCTGTGGCAGTACGAACATCCGCGCCGCCACTTCCCCTACTACTCCTCGGCCCTGGCCATCGACGGCACCATCGTGGTTGGCGGGCGGGACAAGATGGTCCACGCCATCGACGAGGCGTCTGGAGAAGCGAAGTGGACCTTCACCACCCGGGCCAGAGTGGACTCCTCTCCGGCGGCGAGCGGCGACCGCGTGTATGCGGGCTCGAGCGACGGACGTCTCTATGTCCTGGATCTCGAAAGCGGCGACAAGCTGTGGGAGTTCGATACCGCCGCCCCACTGGTCGCGTCACCGGCGATCGCCGAGGGCAAGCTGGTGATCGGCTCAGGCGACGGCGTGCTGTATTGCTTCGGCTAGAGGCCCGGAAGCCACTGCGGAAACCTGACCCGACCAGGGGCCACACAGGATATTTCGAGCATGAGCGACACCTCACCGACCCGCCCGGCGGATTCCACCGAGGTCGGCAGCTACTTCGTCGCCAACTACCCGCCGTTCTCGCTGTGGACGGACGAGGCAGTGGACTCCGAGGCGCGACCGGCCCTGAACCAGCCGCCGGCCGACGTCCCGCTCGGTCTGTATCTCCACATCCCGTTCTGTCGGAAGCGGTGCCACTTTTGCTACTACCGGGTGTACACCGACAAGAACGCCAGCGAGGTCGCGGAGTATCTCGATGTCGTGGCGCGTGAGTGGGAGCTCTATGCCACCCAGCCGGCCATTGCCGGGCGGCCGCTGAACTTCGTGTACTTCGGGGGCGGGACCCCGTCGTTTCTCTCGGTGAAGCAGTTGCAGAGCCTGGTGGACCGGCTCACCGCCGTCACACCGTGGACGACGGCCGAGGAAATCACGTTCGAGTGCGAACCGGGAACGCTGACCGAGCCGAAACTGGCCCAGATTCGCGACATGGGCATTACCCGGCTGAGTCTCGGGCTGGAGCACTTCGACGATGAGGTGCTGGAGCTCAACGGCCGGGCCCACCGCTCGGCCGAGATCTTCCGCGCCTACGGCTTCGCGCAGTCGCTCGACTTCCCGCAGATCAACATCGACCTGATCGCCGGGATGCTCGGCGACACCGACGAGCGGTGGCGCGACGCCGTCGCGCGCACCATCAACATGAACCCGGACAGCGTGACCATCTATCAGATGGAACTGCCGTACAACACAACGATCAGCGGAGACCTGCTGAAGGGCACCGGGCAATTCAGCGAGCGGGTGGCCAACTGGGACACCAAGCGACGCTGGGTCGATGAAGCGTTTTCCGCCCTCGAAGCCGCCGGCTATACGGTTGGCAGCGCCTACACCGCGGTCAAGCGTCCCAAGCGCACGAAGTTCGTCTACCGCGATCAGCTGTGGCGCGGCGCGGATCTCGCGGCGCTCGGGGTGGCGTCGTTCGGCCACGTCAACGGCGTGCACATGCAGAACCTGGATACGTGGGGCCCCTATGCCGCCGCGGTCCAGCGTGGCGAGCTTCCGCTGAACCGGGCGTTCCGGCCAACTGACGAAGAGCGGCTGATCCGGGAGTTCGTGCTCCAGCTCAAGCTCGGCTCCGTCCAGCCAGTCTACTTCCAGCAAAAATATGGGGTCGACGTGATCCAGCGGTTCGCCGAGCCGCTGGCGTCTCTCCGCCGAGACGGCTATCTGGTGGCCGCCGACGGCGACCAGGTCGCACTGACACGAACCGGCTTGCTGCGGGTCGACAGTCTGCTGCCACGGTTCTTCCTGCCGGAGCACACCAAGGTCCGGTATACGTAGCCGCCGATGCCGAAGAAACGGTCATCGCCCAGCGGCACGCTGTATCCGCTGGACACGGTGTACGGTCGCGCCGGTATCGAGATGCCGGCGTGGAAGATCATCGCGCCAGATACTATCCCCGCTCCGTATCACTCCCTGCTGGTCCACGAAGAGGACATGACCAGCCGACTGGAGCATCACTACGGAGGACGGGTCGTGTTGCGCGCGCTCGGCACGTTCACCCTGGGCGGCTGGTACTTCAGGCGGGTGCTTCTGGTCCAGGAGTACACCGGGCGTCCGATGGAGATGGGCGCCATCCGGATCAAGCTGGACGCGTTCGGCGCCAGGTTAACCAGACAGATTCTGCGGAACGAGGTGCCGCTCGGGCGGCTCCTTCGTGAAGGGAAGTTCAACTACCGGAGCCATGCCAAGGCGTTCCTCGCCTTGGAACCGAACCCGGAGATGATGGGCGTCTTCTGGATGCGAGAGTCGCGGACGCTGTACGGTCGCCGTACGGAGATGGCCAGCGGGGGTCGGAAGATCGGTGACATCGTCGAGGTGTTGCCACTCGTGTGAGGTGAGCGGGATGAGCACGAACGGAACCTGGGATGCAGTGGTGGCTGGTGGCGGACCGGCCGGGGCGGCCACCGCGACGGTGCTGGCGCAGCACGGGCGTAAGGTCCTGCTGCTCGAACGCGAGCAGTTTCCCAGATATCACATCGGCGAATCGTTGATGCCCTACACCTGGTTCAGCTTCGAACGCCTCGGGGTGCTCGACTGGCTGAAGGCGTCCGGGAGTCCGCTCAAGCACAGCGTCCAGTTCGTCTCGACCTCGGGCAAGGTCAGCCAGCCCTTCTACTTCTTCCAGACGATCGATCACGAGTGCGCCAGCACCTGGCAGATCCTGCGAAGCGACTTCGACCGGATGATGCTGGAGAACGCCGCCTCGCACGGCGTGGAAGTGCGCGAGGGCGTACGGGTCCAGGACGTCATCCGCGACGGCGATCAGGTCGTCGGCGTAACGGCGCAGTCTGGCGACACGACCGAGGAGCTATCAGCCAAGGTGGTCGTCGACGCCACGGGCCGCGACACGCTCCTGGCGAGCCGGCTCGGCTGGAAACAGCGCGACCCCGACCTCAAGAAACTGGCGATCTTCACCTACTTCAAAGGCGCCAAGCGGGACCCGGGCCTGGACGAAGGCGCCACGACGGTGGCCTACATCGCCGACAAGGGGTGGTTCTGGTACATCCCCCTGGTGGACGACACGGTCAGCGTCGGTCTGGTGGCGGATCACGACTATCTCTATCGCGACAGCCGCGACCCCGAGGAGATCTTCTGCCGCGAGGCCGAAGGGTGCTCCTGGATCAAGGACCACATCACGCCCGGCACCTATCAAGGACCGATGCGTGTCACGGGTGAGTTCAGCTATCGGGCCACCCAGGCGGCCGGCGACGGCTTCGTCCTGGTCGGCGACGCCTTCTCATTCCTGGACCCGGTCTTTTCGTCCGGCGTCTTCCTTGCCCTCAAGGGGGGCGAGTTGGCGGCCGACGCCATCCATGCGGCGCTCGATCAGGGTGACGTCTCCGCCAAGGCGTTCGACGGCTACACCCGGGACGTACGACACGGCCTCGACAGCTTCCGCCAACTGGTCATGGCCTTCTACGACCGGACCTTTAACTTCGGCGAGTTCGTCAGCAAGCACCCGGATCTCCAGCCGCAACTGGTCGACGCCCTGGTGGGCAACGTCTACAAGGACCTGCGACCGCTGTTCGATGCGATGAGCAGCTATCTGGCGGAGGGCGGCCCGCGTCAGACGCCGGTCGCGAGCTGAGCTCCCGGAGCGGCCCGACACCCACCATGCCCGCTCAGATCAGCGAGTTCCGTCTCACCCGTCGCGTGCAGTTCTACGAGACCGACACGGCCGGGATCGTCCACTTCAGCGTGTTCTTCCGCTATATGGAAGAGGCCGAGCACGCGATGTGGCGGGAAGCCGGTCTCAGCATCGCCCCACCCGGGTCCGACATCGGTTTTCCCCGCGTCGCCACGAACTTCGAGTTCTTTCGGCCGCTGCGCTTCGAGGACGAGTTCGAGGTGGTGCTGATGATCGCGCGGAAGTCGCAGAAGAGTCTCTCCTACACTGCCGAGATCCGCGCGTCCGGAGAAACGGTGGCGCGCGGCGCGCTCACCATCGCGTGCGTCACCAAGGTGCCCGGACAGCCGATGCGCGGCACGCCGATTCCCGCGGACATTGCCGACCGGTTCGCCGAGGCGTCGGGAGGCGAGGCGTCGTGACGGACACCTCGCGGTGGGCGCCGCCCCCGGCTGAGCGCCTCCCGGTCGACGAACGTCGACGTCAACAGTTCGTCCGGCTCACCGGGCTGCTGGGGACCATCGACGGCACGAACCGCTTCTACACGGAGAAGTTCCAGTCGGCCGGCGTCAATCTCAGCGAGATCCGCTCACTCGACGATCTGGCCCGGCTCCCTGTGACCACGAAGCAGGAGCTCGCCTCGGATCAAGCGTCCGCCCCGCCTTGGGGCACGGCGCACACCGAACCTCTTGCGCGCTATACCCGCTATCACCAGACCTCGTCCACGACCGGTCAGCCACTGCGTTGGCTCGACACGCCGGAGAGCTGGCGCTGGGTCGCCGACTGCTGGCGCTCTGTGTTCCATGCCGCTCGTGTCGGCAGCGGCGACACGATCCTTTTTCCGTTCGGTTTCGGGCCCTTTCTCGGGTTCTGGTCGGCCTTCGACGCGGCGACCCGGCTCGGGGCCCGGGTCGTGCCCGGCGGAGGGATGTCGAGCGAGACCCGGCTTCAGCTGCTCGACGCGGTGGCTCCGGACGTAGTGTGCTGCACTCCGACCTACGCGCTCCGGCTGCTCGAGGTGGCTCGGGGCCTGGAGATGGATCTGGCCTCCTCGTCGGTACGCACGATCGTGGTCGCGGGAGAGCCTGGCGGCAGCATCGAGGCCACTCGCCGCCAGATCGAATACGGCTGGGATGCCAGGGTCATCGACCACCACGGCCTGACCGAGGTCGGCCCGGTGAGCTTCGAGTGCTGGGAGCACCCGGGCGCGCTTCACCTCAACGAGACGCAGTTCATCTGCGAGCTGCTCGATCCGGACTCGGAGCAGCCCGCCGCCGAGGGAGAAGCGGGCGAACTGGTGGTCACCAACCTGGGGCGCATCGCGAGCCCCCTCATCCGCTACCGCACGCGAGACATCGTCAAGCTCCGGTCAGCGCCGTGCGTGTGCGGCCGCACGCTCCGTCAGATCGAGGGCGGCGTGCTCTCGCGGGCCGACGACATGGTCTGTGTACGGGGCGTCAACGTCTACCCGGTGGCGATCGAAGCGCTGGTTCGACAGGTGTCCGAGGTCACCGAGTTCCGCTCGACGGTCACCGCCGAGGGATCGCTGCACGAGCTGACGATCGAGGTCGAGGTGGCGCCGACAGCGAGCGACCCGCCCGCTGTGGAGGCCCGGGTCGGCCAGGTCGTGCAGGAAGCACTCGGTCTGACCGTGCCCGTGCGCGCCGTCGGGTCAGGGACACTGCCCCGATTCGAACTGAAATCGCGCCGATTTGTCGTAAAGGAGCCAGCCGATGACTGACGTCAAGCTCAACGGTGTAGCAAACGTCATGTTGGGAACGACGAACCTGACCCGGTCGATCGCCTTCTACGTCGAGACGCTCGGCCTCGGGCTGCAGTTTCAGAACGAAGGATTCGCGTTTCTCGGCGGTGGCGGGGTCACGCTGACGCTGAGCACCGCCCACACCAAGCTTTCCGACCCGGTCGCCGGCGGCACCGAAATCGTGTTCGGGGTCGACGACGTCACGCTGGCCCACGCGGCAGTCTCGGCAAGAGGCGTCGAGTTTCTGAACGCTCCCAGAAACGTAACCGGCGAGCGGTGGGCCGCGAACTTTCGGGATCCCGACGGCCATCTCCTCTCCATCTTCGGACCGGCGTCGTAGCGACGCCAAACGGGGAGGCGCTGGGATAACATTACTGGTTTGATTTGAGCGATCGGGCTCGGGCCGCGGGTCGGCCGGGGCTGGGAGAAACAAGCAGATGCGTCGACTTGGGTTCTGTGTAGCGCTTGCTCTCGCCGCGACCGCCGTCGCCTGCGGCGGGGGAGGCGGTGGCGGCAACGATGGCGCGCCGTCGCGGGTCTTCGTCAGCATGGGCACCGCGCCCCCGGGCGGCACCTTCTTCGTCTTCGGCAGCGCGCTGGCCGAGGTCATGAACGAGTTCGGCGCCGGGTTCGGCTGGAACACGACCGCCGAAGCAACCAGCGGCTCGCAGGAGAATATCCGTCGACTGGCCAGCGGCGAGCTCGACTTCGCGTTGTCGAACGCCGCCATCACCTACTTCGCCGTTCGCGGCACCGAGGGCTGGAACCAGGCCTACCCGATGCGCACCGTGATGACCCTGGCGCCGAACGTCGCGCTCTGGATCACACCGGCTGACTCAGACGTCGAAACCATGGCCGACCTACGCGGCGAGCGTGTCGGTGTCGGTGTCGCCGGGGCCGGCTTCGAGTACTTCATCCGTCCGCTGCTGGGCGCGCATGGGATCACCTACGACGATTTCGACCCTGTCAACGCCACCCAGTCCGGGGCGGTCGATCTGCTGGCGGACGGCTCGGCGGCGGCGGTGTTCGTCGGCGGCGCGATTCCCAACCCGGCGATCACGCAGGCATCGGCTTCGCAGGACATCCACTTCATCCCCTTTGACGAGACCGCCAAGCAGGGGCTGATCGACGAATACCTCTTCTTCCGACCGGCGACGATTCCAGCCGACACCTATCGCGGCCAGACCGATCCGTTCGAGGGGCTGGATGTCGGATCGATGCACCTGATCACCTCGGCGAACTCCGACGAGGAGCTGGTCTACAACGTCACCAAGACGCTCTACGAGAACGCCGCCAGCGTGGTCGAACGCCACGGCGCTGGTCGGGCGATCGTGGCCGCGAACGTGGTGCGTGACAGCGGCACCGAGTTCCATCCCGGGGCCATCCGCTTCTACCAGGAGATCGGGATCTGGCCGTAGAGTCGGCATCCTCGGCCCCCCTCAGCGCGCGACAGCACGTCACCCGGCTGCTGGCGGTGGGGCTGTGCCTGTTCACGCTGGTCCAGGTGAACTACCCACTGCTGGCTCCGCTCCCCCAGCTGGCCCTGTTCGCCCTGCTCGGGCTCGTCCTCTGCTTCCTGAACGTTCCGCTCCATGCCTCGCTCAAGGACCATCCCGTAGCCAAGGCCTCCGATGTGGTGCTGGCGCTACTCGCCGCCGCCTGCTGCGGTTGGGTCATGGTCCAGAACGAGCCGTACTTCGAGGCGTTCTGGCAGAACGGATCGACGCTCGGAAACCGAGCCGGTTTCGAAACCTCGACAGACATCCTCGTCGGCGCTATCGGCCTCGTGCTGGTGATCGAGGCGGCTCGGCGGTCGCTCGGCTGGGCGCTGCCGATCCTGTGCGGGCTCTTTCTGGTCTACGCCTACGTCGGGCCCAGCATGCCCGACTGGCTCTTTCCCCACCGCGGCTACACGCTGGAGCGCATCGTGGCCCAGGCGTTCCTGCAGGCGCAGGGCACCTTCGGCGTCGCCCTGGGGGTGATGTTCACCTACGTGTTCCTGTTCGTGATCTTCGGGGCGTTCCTGAGCTCGACCGGAGCCACGAAATTCATCATCGATTTCGCGCAATCGGTCTTTGGCAAGAGCCCGGGCGGTCCGGCCAAGGTGGCGGTGCTCAGTAGCGGGCTCATGGGATCGCTCTCTGGCAGCGCGGTGGCCAACACGGCGACCACCGGGACCTTCACGATCCCGATGATGCGGAGTGCCGGGTTCAAGGCGACGACCGCCGCGGGCATCCAGGCGGCGGCCAGCTCTGGGGGGGCGCTCATGCCACCGGTGATGGGCGCCGGCGCCTACATGATGCTGGAGATCATCCCCGGGGTGACCTATCTCCAGATCATCCGCGCCGCGCTGATCCCGGCGGTGCTGTACTACCTGTCGTTGTTCCTAATCACGCACTTCCAGGCACGGAGCGTGTCTGCCGAAACCGCCACGGCCGACGCCGAGCCGACCGAGACCAAGTCCCTGGCGGAGCTGCGACCGGAGGGTATGGTCTTCGTGACCGCGCTCGGCACCCTGATCGCACTCCTGATCGTCGGCTACACGCCATTCCGCGCCGTGAGCCTGTCGCTGCTCGCCATCGTGGTGGTCGGCGCGTTCCATCCCCGCACCCGCATGGCGACGGGCGACATCTTCAAGGCGTTCGTCAAGTCGGCCCGCGACGTCATCTCGCTGGTCGCCGCCTCGGCCTCGGTCGGCATCATCATCGGCATCGTCACCCTGACCGGCATCGGCACACGTCTACCCGCCACGATCCTTCCGCTGGCGGAACAAAGCCTGTTCCTGGCGCTCGTGCTGATCATGGTGTCGTCGATCATCCTGGGCATGGGGCTCCCGTCGGCGGTCTGCTATCTCCTCCTGGCCACGCTGATCGGATCGGTCCTGGAGAACCTGGGCGTCGTGACGCTGGCCGCGCACTTCTTCATCTTCTATTTCGGCATGATGTCGATGGTGACCCCGCCAGTGGCCCTGGCCGGCTACGCGGCCGCCTCCATTGCCGGCACCAACATCATGCAGACCAGCCTGGCGGCGTTCCGCTTCGCCCTGGTCGGCTTCACGCTGCCCTACATCTTCGTGTATCGCCCGGAGTTGCTGATGCTCACCGCCACCGGCGAGCCGGCCAGCGCGGCGGCGATGTTCGCGCCGGTGGTGATCGGCGTCCTGGGCGTGCTGTGCTTCGCCTCGGGAATCACGGGTCAGCTGAGGACGGCCCTGCCGGCTCCCCTGCGGATCGCGATGTTCGCCGCCGCCGCGCTGCTCCTCGCGCCCGGGCCCTCGGTGGCGGTCGCGGGCCTGCCGGTGCCGATCCTCGATGCCGCCGGCGTCGTCCTGTTCGGTGTGGTGCTCACGCTCAACCGCCCCCGCTGAGGCCTGATGCCGCACCGAGGGTGGCTCCCGGTCGGTCTGCTCGCGCTTTCCTGGACGCTGACCACCTCGCCCGCCCACGCTCAGGTTGAACCCACGACCGCGGCCCGTTACTTCGCCGAGGCCGACGCGCTCTGCGCCAGGGAAGCGGGACGTCTGTGGGGTGTGTCGCTCTGCGGCCCGATGGTCATCGCCGACGCCGCCTCCGATACGCTCGCCGCAAGCGAACCGACGCCGGACGCCGCTCGGCCGCAGCTCCTTGGAATCGTCAACGCTCCCGTCGGCTGGGAAGACCAGCGGTGGTCCGCCTATGTCTGGGGCATGATCCCGGCCGACGACCCACAGGCTCGGGGCCGCCTGCTCATCCATGAGCTGTTCCACAGGGTGCAGTCGGAGCTGGGACTCATGGTGATGGGGCGCCGAACACCCATCTCGAGGAACCGGACGGCCGCTACTGGGTGCGGCTGGAGTGGCGGGCGCTGGCCTTCC